>Ga0307377_10000022_pt1 | contig 260093 bp, 238 predicted proteins | sample TR3MG_FD_202535 | JGI IMG/M metagenome (GOLD analysis project Ga0307377, IMG submission 202535) | Soil microbial communities from Risofladan, Vaasa, Finland - TR-3 | ecosystem: Environmental > Terrestrial > Soil > Coastal area > Acid sulfate soil | place: Finland: Risofladan, Vaasa... | reverse complement strand
TCATAATAAAAGTGGTGCGGGGTTTACCCTTATTGAGATATTAATCGTCGTAGGTATTATTACCTTGTTGGCAACAGCGGTTGTTGTTGTGCTTAATCCTGCCAAAAGGTTTGAGGATGCCAGAGACAAACAAAGGGAAATTCACCTTCAGACAATATATAATGCCATTGAGCAGAAAATGACGATTGAAGGCGGCTGGTTTGATTGCGAATCTTTGCCTCAAGCTACAACGACTGATGAAGAAGGAGAAGAGATACCTCTTTTTAAATTTATTGGCACAGGCCCGGAAGACCCGGAAGATCCTGAGACAGAAAAATATTATGATCTTTATGATTGCTTGGTGCCAAAATATCTGGTCAACCCTCTTTACGACCCGGCAGGCGGCAGTGAGGCAGACACTCATTATGAGATATGGCAGAACCCCCAGACAAAGCGCGTAACGTTGCGTTATCTAAAAGACGAAACTACGCCTCCGATTGTTGCCGGCTCAAAAGAATACGGCGTTTTAACTGTGCCCCTGCACGTAGAAACAAAACCAGTGACCGAAAAGGGTCATACCACGGCTGTGAGCGGCGTAATTGTCTATGATGATGGCGGCGCTTACGTTTTTGAAGCCGGTGTCATTTGGGCGAGACTCGCCGACCTTGGCGCTGCGAGCTGTCAGGCGACGGAAGCGTTGAATGAGCTGATATTGGAAAATGTGATGGGTACAATGTTCCGCACCATAGACGGCGCCGGTTCGGCTACCGAAGGCGAAAGTTCTTTTGAATTCGATAGTAACCTTCACAGCCTTGAGGCTGGAAGTAAAGAATATTGTGTCCGGGCTTACGCCAGAAATGAGATTGGCGTCGGTTATGGCCAAACAGAACAATTCGCAACGCTTAATGTAGGGCCAGAGGTTTATACATTTGAAGAGGTATATGTCGGCGCTGATATAGCTAAGATTGAAGGAGAAATAAGGAGTTTGGGTATTGATTATAAGGTAGTTAGTAAGGCCTATTTTTGCTACGAACAAACAGATGTGCCTTTTGATCAGGATCCTAGCTATTGTCCCATTGAAGAGTTGGTAGCATCGAATGTAACAACGCCCTTGTCACCTCCTGATTTTTCTGCTTATCTTACTGGTTTAGACCCCAACACGCCTTATCATTTCAAAGCCTGCGCACTTAATGACATTGAAGGTAGGCGCTGTGGAGAAGTGTATGGTTTTACTACACTAGGAGTCAGCTTACCTGTTGTTGAAACAATCAAAGAGGGAGAAGAGGAAACAGAGGTGGGGCCATATTGGATAAAGGTTGGGGGATATCTGCATAGTACCGGAGGAGAAGATATCACAGAGCGAGGCTTTTGTTTTAGCTCTTTCGAAACCGATCCTTGCCATTTTGGCGCCGAGTGGTGCGTACAGGCAACAGAGGGGGAATTAGGATTAAGAGATAAGGGCAAGTTCTATGCTTATGTAAATAAAGATACTATAGGAGAAGATCTCGTTCCGGGGAATACATACTATATCTGCGCTTATGCCAGTAATAATGATTTAGAGACATCATGGGGTGAAACAGAGGAATATCAAACAGTTACAGTTAAGCCAAATGTGACAACAAAGGAGATACCTCTAGATAAAATAACTCATTCTTCGGCAGAGTCCGGCGGAGTAGTTGATGACGGAGGGGCAACCGTCTGCCAATGGGGAGTTTGCTGGGAAGAAGCTCCTAGCACCCCCGAAGGGGCCGGCGTAGATCCCGAAAGTAATCCTCTCAATTGTACAGTAAACGATGGTCCGGGATGGGACGATTTTACCAGTTCTATCTCCGTTTATTCTGGCGGGCTTTGGGGAAATACTAATTATAATGTCCAGGCCTACGCCATAAACAGCAAAGGAACCGGCTGGGGTAATCCAGTATCATTTACCACTGATCCACCCGTAAAACCTGGGCTTACGACCAAAGAGCCATCTGAATTTGGTCCAACCTCGGCAGAATCTGGCGGAGAAGTTATAGACCATGGCGGCGCGCCCATTGTTGGCTTGGGTGTTTGTTGGGTTGAAGGAGATCCGGATATAGAGCCGGAACTGACCTATCAAACAGCAGAAGATTGCCCGGGAGTAAGCGCAATTAACAAAGGCACCTTTTCTATCACGATAGAAGAACTTTTTCCGGGAAGAACATACTGGGTCCGGGCTTTTGCTCGAAATCGAGATGTTTCCGAGTATGGTTATGGAGATATGTTTAGCTTTACAACAACGCCACCAGATCTGCCAACAGTAAGGAATGTCGGGGACGGACCGACGGAGTCCGGGAGTGACTGGGCTAAGATCGAAGGAGAGGTTACTGATGACGGCGGTGACTCTTCTACCGAAAGAGGAATTTGCTATGGTACTAACCACTTGCCAACTTTTGATTTTCTTGAAGGAGGTGGTAAGTGTCTTTATCATGAGATTGGCGGTGTTCGTACAACCGGGGAGGGTAAATTTGAAGTTACAATAAATGACTTGGAAGCGGGAATACAGTATTATGCCCGGGCTTTTGCTACAAATACAGCAGGGCTGGTCTATGCCGACGGAGAGATTCCTTTTTCTACTGCCAAGCCTAATGGCTCCACCTGTACGGATTCTTCCCAATGCATATCAGGTATTTGTAATAGAGAAGGTATCTGCTGTAGCACACCGTGCGATACTCCCTGCTGGTCTTGTAAGATAGAACCAAATGTAGGTACGTGTAGCCCTGTCCCTACGGGTCAGGATTGGGGTGAAGGTCCTGATGGTGACTGCGAAAGAACTATGGACTGCGATGGCCCGTGTAAAGCTTATGGAGATCCTGGCTATTGCAACGGAGAGGGGGCGTGCGCACTTTATATCAGCGCCGAATATGCGCCAGACGACGGTCAAGTTTGTCTCAACGGTGATTGGCAAGAGGAGCCTAGCGCTAGTGCCTATTGCGATATGGCAATTCAATGCTCCGATCATGCTTGTACCGCTGAGCGATGGTATCGCGGTTGTGAAGCTGGTACTACCAATAAAACCTGCACTGAAACTAGTAAGAAAAAGTGGACCAATAATTGGAATGCTTCAGCGAGCCATGCAAGTAATGAAAGTACATATAAAACAGGAATTCTAGCAGGTACCCCAACCTGTAATCAAGTTTCTGGTCGTTACTGCGGCAGTGGTTGTAAGTTATGTAATAGTAGTGGTGGATGTACAAATAATCAGACAGCTTATGGGATGGCAGCTACAAATTTAGGATGTAGTCCTAGTGGCTCAGTACCTGAATGTAGATGGTGTGACGGTGGAGATTGCAAACGCATTGATGGTATTTTTGTGCATTATGTTCTTCCCTATATCTCACTATACTGCGAATCAAATGGAAGCAAATATCGAATGTGGCCCAGAGGAGCAGCATATTCTGGATATCATTATTCAAAAAAATGGGGGGGAAGGGGTGAAGACCATGATGACTGTTGGGAGGTAGAATGGTCAAGTTCTTTTCCAGCTTGTTACTATTGCCATAATATGGAGTTGTCAGGAGGGGGTTATAACTATGATGATTGGTATCTTCCTACTTATTCTGAATATAAATGGATGATGGAGCAATCAGCTGCTTTGGATGTGATTGTGCAAATTGAAACAGAATACTGGACCGCTATACAGTCTTTCTATTCATCACACTATTATGCCGTCACTGCTGAAAAGAGTAGTGGGAGTGTGTATGATCGTTATGAAGACAAAGACCACTACCTGCCGTTAATCTGTACGCGTTCTAATATGCCTCGCTAATATGATTCGCGATAATGGAATTTAAGAAAAACCTATGGAGTCAGTAAAAAAACTATATATTCTTATCGGGATTTTGGTTTTAGCGGTTTTGATTCTTTTCTTGGTTTGGTTTTTTGATAAAGAAGGAGCTTTTCAGGCTGAAGAGGGTGGTTCTACGGTTTTTCGTTGTTCGAACCCAATAAGCTATCAGGGAGACGTTTATAATACAGTGGAGATTAATGGAAAATGCTGGATGGTAGAAAATCTGAGAACCTCTGCTTATCGGGACGGCACAGCTATTCCCAATCTGGCAGGTTCGGCTGAATGGGCCGAGGATGAAGAAGGAGCTTACGTCTGCTATTATAATCAGGAGAAATACTGCCGAGATTACGGAGCGCTCTATAACTGGTATGCTGTCAATAATGAAAAAGGGCTTTGTCCTGAAGGCTGGAGCGTGCCAACGGATGAACAATGGGCTGAAATGGTCAACTACGAATTTGGGGCAGTTTTTGGCGGATTCCGCAATGCCGGAGGGCCTTTCTCTTATTTAAAGGAAAAGGGCTTTTGGTGGACATCGACTCCTTCAGGAGATTCAGCTTTTGCCAGAGTGATAGATAAAGACGGGCAAGGAATTCGGCGGATTGAAAGTAGTAAATCAAGCGGATTCAACGTCAAATGCGTAATGGATTAGAATTAACCCTGTTAAACCCTGCGAAGCAGGAACTGCAAGGCAGTTATTTAATAGGGTGAACCCTGTTAAATAATTTTAAAGATGTTTTATTACGTTTACGTTTTAAAATCATCAAAGGATAAGAAATTATATACAGGGTATACCAATAATTTTAAATTACCCCATTAAATTGCTTTAAAGCACTATTTAATAGGGTATTTAACAGGGTAAAGAATGCCAGGAAAAAGAGAAAAGGGTTTTATTGCCCTAACTTCAGTTTTAATAATTGGAGCGATAGTGCTTATTTTAGCTATTTCGCTGTTTCATTCAGCTTTAACAGATTATTCAATAAGCACTGCTTACGAGAGCGGCCAGCAAGCCGCTTTTTTGGCTGATTTCTGCTTGAAAGAAGGAGTAATAAAACTCCAAGAAGATATTAATTATATCGGTGGAGAAGAAATCGGTCTTAGTAATGCGACATGTACTATCAATTTTGTGAAGCAGATTAATGAAAATACTAAAGAGATTTCTTCCCTCGGCCGAACCGGAGACCAGCCGCATTTTAGCCGAGCATCCCAGCAGATAAGATATATTATAGAGCCCGGAGAAGACGGCTGGCTTTTAGAAGGAGAAGGAGCCGAGTTGGAAAACATAGAAATATCAGGAAATTCCTTAAAATTGAGTCGTCCTGAAGCAGAAGTAGTGACCAGAACAATAGACACTTCAGGCGGTTGGGCAGATTATTACGATGAGTTTGCCAATAACGTAGCTTTTACAGAGGACGGTAGTCTAATATTAGCTGCGACAGAACCACCGCCCTCTCCAGAAGAGCCATCCCTCGACTGTGGAGCGGTTACCGAAAGTTCAATAGAAATAATTTATCAATTTAGCAATGCTTCTGATGCTCGTCTTTACCGAGATTTGATTGAGATTGCGAGACTGGGAAGCGGTACACGCTCTGATAAGTTTATTGATACTGGTCTTGATTCTAACACTTCCTACCTTTATACTTTGAAAGACGAAGGAATTGATTTAGCTACGGCAACTTGTTCTACTAAAGAGGAGATTAAGAAAGCGGATGGAGAATCCTGCGAGAATCCCAGCGAATGTCAATCAGGTTATTGTTATAATAATATTTGTTGTCTTAGTGGTGAAATTTGCTGTTCTTCAGACGGCCATTGTCCGTCAGAGAATTGTAGCACTGGTTGTCAATACACAAATCATTATTGCGACACCACTACTGATCACTACTGCAAATCTACGACTACAAATTGTGATGCTAAATACCACTGTTCGGACTCGGGGGATACCTGTAGCTGCGTTTCTGGAAGTTGCGATACTAGCCCTACCTGCGATAAAATATGTGATAATGGTATTTGTAGACATCAAAACGAAACAGAGGATAAATGGGGTGTATGTTCAAGTCAACAAAGTAGCTGTCCATCCGCTTATCTAAACCTGCACTCGGGAAGCTGTGATACTGTATGCGGTAACCTGAGCTACCGGACGGGTAATTGCAATGGATCAGGGGGATGCGAAACAGGATGCACTTGCTATGAAATTGGAACAGATTCTGGCGGTACGAACGGCCATTACTGCTCGTATATATGCAAAGCGCACCTGGGCTGCCACTGTACATCTGGAGAAACCGGTAGCTGCAGTAGTAACTTAGGTAATAAAAGCCACTCATGCGAGTGTGAAGGCCGCACCTACGAGGCCAATTGGACATTTTGTAGGTGTAAATAGCGGTTAATGGGGACGTGACTGATAAATAGGGACGTTTCTGAATTTTGGAACTTATGTAATTTTTCCGCTTTTTCCTTGCCCAAAGGTCAATCCTTGGCAGATTAAATAATAGATTTTAGTTTTTATTTACCAGTTATAACATGAAAAAACCAATAATATTATTAGTAATTCTTGTTGCTGTCGGGGTTATTTTGATTTTGACAGGTTTAGAGATTAAAAAATCGGGTCTTCAGGTAGTAATGGCTCAGGAAACTATCTCGGGCTACCGCATATCTCAACCTCTTTATTTGGGTACAATAAAGAACGTGGCTACCAGCAGTATAGAATGGGATGCAGACATACCCGACCCTGACAAAACAAGAATAATTATTAAAACTGCTATTACCACAAACGGAGGGAGTCCGCCCGAGCTCGATGATCCAATATGGCAGGAATTCATGATTGATCAGGACCAAGGCGTTAGATCTATTCCTGGTATAGAGCCGGGCATGGACTTAAGCGGTCAATATCTCTGGACGATGCAGGTCTTAGAAAGTGACACAGAGGGTGTTTCCCCAGTATTGTATAGTTTAACCGAAACGATAATTATGAGCGCAAGAACCGAAGGGTATCGGATTTCTCCTGAGTTTAATCTTTCTAGTGGAACAGGCGAGACGGTTAAAGATTCGCGGATTTTCTGGCAGGCCGACGAGAGATTTGACGGAAATATTGACGTCAAAGTTAATGTTCTTACTGATGGAGAATGGATTTATGACCAAGAGGTTGTTAACGGAGGGCAGATACCGGGATTAGAACCGGGAACAAATTTGTCTGGAGCGAAAATTCAAACAAAAACCTCCTTTGTCGGAGGTCCGAATTTTTACCCCAGCTTGGAAAATATCAAAATATTTTTAGATTTGGAATGACTTTATTCCAAATAGTAGTTGGTTTTACCAAGGAAGATTGTCTGTATTTCTGATGAATCAAGGACCTTATTGTAGATCCTGAGGTCGTCAATCGCAAAATCTATTAAATTTTCTTGATAGGCCGCATTCTGGCCGATAAAAAGATTAGAGTTGGTACCCACGTTATCAAATTTTAAATCTCCTTCCTCTAAATAAATTTCTCGATTATTAATATACATTTTCTTATTAGTGCCGTCAAAGGTTACGACAATGTGCTGCCATCTCTTTGGGATGGCAGCGCCGGTTGATATTGCCTTGTTGAGTTGTTCTACCGGACCTTTAGATACAGCCCAGCCGTATCCTTTTTCAGCTCCGAGATAACTAAGGGCGAAAGAGAAATCTTCGGCGTTGGCTGCTCTTTTGCGGAGAATAGTCCTATTCTCTTCCGGAAATTCTTCCGGCGTTTTTAACCAGAGAGATACTGATATTTTTTCTTTAATTTGTAAAGTTGAGGAATCAGCAATCTCTATATAGTTATAATTTTCACTCTCAAAATTAACAGCCCTTCCTTCGTTTTGATGTCTGTTCTCTACCCATTGCTGCTCCGGAGAACAGTGTTCAATTAAACCATGGTTATTATTGCTGCTGTTGTCGTGGATAACGCAACCCTCACCCTCGTTGAAACTCCAGATTCCAGCTAAGCTTTCTGTCTTTACATCCGAAACTACTAAGCTTTTTTCATATGGGGCACTATAACTGTCGTAAAGTCCGTCTATTTCATTAGCAGTTAAGCTTCTCTTGTAAACCCTGACGTCGCTGATTCGGCCGTACCAGGGGTTTAAACCGCTGGCGTCATTACCGATGAAAAATTCTGTTTCCGGAACCTTATTAATACTGCTAATACTTGTCATTGTTGGTCCTGTTGCTTGTCCGTTTACGTATAAACGTATGGTTTGATCCCCGGAGTCGTAAACTCCTACCACGTGTTCCCAAGAGCCCCCAGATGGGGCTGAGACAGAAGCTGTACCTCCTGGTCCGGAAATCTTGAAATAGTAACTATTACCTTGTTTGTAAAGGGTGTATCCACCTTTTTCTGTTGAAATATTATATTTTCCGGCAATTGTTCTGGTTTCTCCTCCAGCGCCAGTGTCCAGAACCCAGGCAGCTAAGGTCAAAGGGCCTTCTATTTGCAAGGAGAAGGCGTATTTTGTTTTGATATAGCTACCATTAATTCCTTTAATTCCTTTAAACATGGCAGCAGCCAGTGGTTGGCCTTTTCTGTCTTCAAAAAAATTAACTTGTTGTATTATTCCATGATTTTTATAGATACTTGAATCTTGAGCGTTGTTTGATAGTAAGAAGTGACCCATTAATCCGTTTTTTGGTATTAGAACCCATTGGTCATTTTGGTCATTGCGGTTAACGCCGACTTCGTATTTTCCGGGAGTTAAATAATCCTGGTCGTTTTTGGAGATGGAGAAAGCTGCTTCCAGAGCTTCGGTTGATAAGAAAGAACCTCTGGTTTTTTCCAGGCCGATGATTACTCCTTGGGTAGCGCTTATGAACAAACTGAAAATGGTTATTACGCTAATGGCAAAAATAGCCATAGCCATAAGCAGCTCTATTAAGATTAACCCTGACTCTCTTTTTTTATTCTCCGTTTTTTTCATGTCTTTCTATTTTTCCCTGAGAATTGATGGTTATTTCTTGGGAGTTAGCTCCAAATATTATAATTATTGATCTTTCTTCTTCTGAGAAGGTAGGCAGTGGCAGTCCGGTTAATTTTTGGAAAACTATTTCATCTATTCCGCTGGTTGACAGGGCGATAGGGAAGGGAATGATTATGTCTGCTTCTCCCCGGCGCTCCCCGAATGACTCTCCCTCAAAAATTGTGTATTGCCCTTCCTCTATTTTAACTCCAGCATTACTTTCTCCGCGGCCGGTCATAGCCATTGCCTGAGCTCTTCTTAAAGAGTTTTCCAGGTTCCTGGCTTGGTCGTTTAAAGTTGATTCTTGGTAAAAATTAAAGCCTACGGGAAGAGTGAGGCCAGAAAACATAATAATTAAAGCTATTGCTATCATTAATTCAATTAAGGTGAATCCTTTTTTTGTTTTATTAGAAATTTTATCTGTCATAGTTTTCAATAAGCTTTTTTTATTGACCCTGTCGTGAGATAAACCAAGTGGCTTTAATAGTTATTATATTATAGCAGAAAAAAACAATTGAAAAAAAGCAGTTGTTTATTGTGTCGGGGAACAGGGCTATGTTATAATAAGCCAATGGACACAATACGCCAGCAAAGAGTTAAAGCCCTTAAAGAAATTTTTTCTTTTGCTTTAAGGTTTCTAAAACAAGGAGATTTTGATATTGCTCGCCAGGCGTTTGAAATCGTAATCAAAGAGTCAGAAGATAAAGAAAAAAAAGGATTTTTATCTAAAATTTTCGGCATGCCCTCTTTGCGGGAAAAAACAGAGCGTTATCTAAAAGAAATACCTCTTCGGCAAGCTCGGGCTGAGGAAAAACGGAGAGCAGATGCTCCGCGCCGAGCCAAAGTTGAAGATGAAAGACGAAAGAAGGCTGAAGAACGACAGAAAAAAGAAGAAGAAAGAATTAGAAGAGAAACGAAAGATAGAAGAGAAGAAGAGAAAAAAATGCCTCAAAAACCTCAGGAGAAAACTGAACCACGAGAGAAGAAAGTACAAACAAAAAGATATTTAAGGCAGGAAGAACTGCAACTGATTTTTCAAAAAGCCCTTGATTGTTATAGTAAGAACGAGATTGAGGTTGCTGCGAAATTATCAGAGATCCTTTTGAAGGAAATTGAAGACGAAAAAGATAGAGCCGGGTTCATTAAGAGACTCTTTGTTATAGGTCCTCTTGCACGAAAGACAAAGGGAATTTTGGATAAAATTGAAAGGAAGAAAAGAGAGGAAGAGGCCAGGAAAAGGCAGGTTCAAAAACTTAAAGAGATAGAAGAAGTTATAAGAAAGCAAAGAGAAGATATAAAAAAACCAGAAGAGATTGAAAAACAAAAAGAAGAACTCGTTAAGAAATATGAGGAAGAATTAAAAATCCAGAAAGAGAAGATAAGCGAAAAATATGAAAAAGAACTGGAAAGGCAGATGGATGAACTGCTCCAAAAACAGAAAGAACTTAGAAGGGAAGAACGGAGATTAGGGGAGTTAGAGAAAGGGCTTGAGGAGCGAAAGGCAGAAATTAAAGAAAAATATGAGCAAGAGCTTGAGAGAGCTAAAAAAGCACTGGAAGAGCAGCAGACGGAAGAAGTCAAAGAATTAGCCGGAGTAGAAGAAACTAAAAAAAGACAGGAAGCATTGATAAAAGAAGAGGAAGAGTTAAAAAGCCGGGAAGAGGAAGCAAAAAAAATGCGGAAAGAGCCGACGGAAGTTTTAAGCGAGGAAGAAAGAGCAAAGAGGGAGGAAACTATTTCGATGGCAGAAGAGGAGATCAAAGAAAAAAGGAAAATGATAGAGGAAGAAACTAAAAGGATCGAGCAGGAGGAAATCGAGAAAAGGCAATTAGAGGAGAAAGGGAAAGAGACGGCTGGGGTAAAAGAAACTGAGGCGGAAAAAGAAAAAAGGCTCATATGGCTAAAAGAAACAATCAGGAAAGAGAAAGAAATGATGGCTCCCGAAGAAATGAAGAGGGAAGAAAAAGAAAGGGCGGCAAATTTAAAGATGCTTTTTGAGGAAGCCATCTTTCATTACAAGGAAAAAAATCTAAGGACGGCAATTGAGATTTTCCAAACTTTAAAAAAAGAATTGCCGGAACCCGAAAAAGAGCCCGGATTTTTTTCTAAACTTCTCGGTAAAGTCCCTCTTTATATTAGAATTGAAGATTATATTTCCAAAATAAGGAGAGAAGAGGCGATTGAAGAAAAGAAGGAAATCAAGGAGATAAGAGAGAAGGCCAGAATATTATCTGGGGAGAAAAAGGAAGAAGAATATCGGCCCCCTTCAAGACTTAAGAAGATAGTAAATAAACTTATTCTGCCCAGCCCCTTTGTTATTCTTAAAAAATTCTTGTTTTTACCTCCGTTGGTTGCCGTTGATGTAAGCGATTATTCGATTGAACTTTTGCGTTTAAACAAAAGCTTTTCAATCTTAGCTTACGGAAGGTCAATTATTAAAGAAGGAGTTGTTAGTGAGGGAGAAATCAAAGACCCAAAAGAGCTTTCCCTGGCTTTTAAATTAACCATCAATCAGGCAGGATTCAAACCCTTTAGGCCTAGACAAGGTCCTATTCTCAGGGGCATTGTCAGTGTTCCTGAGTATAAAACGAATGTTCAGACCTTCACTTTTGATTCAAAAGATAATATCTTTGAAAAAGTAAAAGAAGAGCTTAAGAAAACTGTTCCTCTATCAATAGATGAGCTTTACTGGAATTATATTGAAAAGTGGGACGAGAAATTAAACAAAACCAAGGTTTTAGCTGTTGCCGTATTAAAGGATATTATTGATGAACAAATTTATTTTTTGAAATCTTTCGGGGTAGAACCAGTGGTTTTTGACATTGAGGCAGCATCTATCGGAAGAGCTCTCTTATCCGAAGAAGTTACGCCGGCTAAATCCAGTACTCTGATTTTGGATATTGGCGCTCGGGTAACCAACATAAATATTTTTGACGAAACAGGCTTTATTGATTTATCAACGGCAATTCCCAGCGCCGGAAATTGTCTTGTAGATAAGATAGTTGAATATTTTGACATCTCCAGAGAGGAAGCGGAAATGATTATGAATATAAAAGGATTCCGTCAGGAAGATAATGCTATTTTGGAAGTCTTGGAAAAGAGGATGGAAAGAATAGTGGAAGAGACAGAGGAAGCCATTAAACATTATCAAAAGAAAACCGAAAATGAAATTAAGAAAATAATATTATCAGGAGGAACTACTCTTCTTCCGGAAATAGATAAGTTTTTCCAGCGTCGTTTCCAAAATATTAAGATAGAAATCGGCGATCCCCTGAGGAAAATAAAAAGAAGGGGTGGCATTGACCCCGTCAAAGCCGTACTTTATGCTAATTCCATTGGACTGGCTTTAAGAAGTATTATTAGAGATCCCATAGGAGAAGGAATCAATTTCCTGCCCGGTAAAATTAAAGAAAAAGAAAAAAAAGTTTATTGGCAGAGGCACCGACAAAAATTAATAATAATCGAAGTAGTTTTAGCCATCCTGATTTTAGCAGCAGCGGCGTTAATCTATTTATATATTTGACGGTCTTTCAAGGTTGGCTTAAAATTAACTAACAAAGGTCTTTATTATATATTATAAAATTATTAAAAAAGCTTTATGACAAAAAACAAAAAGGGTTTTACCCTGATTGAACTGCTGATTGTTATTGCCATTATTACTATCTTAGCTGCGGGAGCTGTTGTTGGTATTAATCCGGCCCAACGTTTTAAATCGGCCAGGAACGCTACTAGATGGAATCATATGAATTCCATAGCCACTGCTGTCTATTCTTATGCTGTAGAAAATAACGGTGCTTTTCCTGGTTGTATTCCGATTGTGGGAGCGGCGGCTGTTAATATCGATACTTGCGCAACCGACCTGGCAGATTATGTCAGCATCATTCCCACTCCTCCCTTAGATGGAGATGGAGAAGACTATATGATTGAACAATTGGATGTGGGGATAAAAATTACTTCTACGGCTGCTGAAGCCAATGAAGCAGGTAATGAGGTAGTACTTATACAATAAGAAGACATGCAGTTTGACAGATCTAGAATCAACCTACTTATTGGCGGGGCGATTATCCTGATTTTAGTTTCATCAGTTACTTTGGCTGTCAAACCCCGAGATTTTTTCAGAGAAGCCAGAAATGTAACTAGGAGAAATCATATGCAGATACTGATAACGGCCGTCTATTTTTATGCGGCGGACAATAACGGTATCTTTCCGGAGTGCCTTCCTGCTCCCGGTCAGCCGGCAGTTAGTATTAATGAATGTTTTGACGAATTAAGGCCTTATCTGTTGCACTTAGTTCCGGTAGACCCTAATCCTGAATATAGTTATATGATAGAGTTTATACCTGGAGAATCAGAAAAAAAAATAAGAATTTTTTCTACAGCTCCCGAGGCAAAAAATGTTGAAGTAGTTCGTTAATTTTTTAAAGTAAAGGAACCGGTAAAGAAGTTGTTAAATTCGTATTCGGGAAGATTTTGAGGGTTATAAAAAGAAATTTTCACTTCTATCCTGACCGAGTTGTCCGACACTTTTTTGAAAAAGATACTGTCAATATTAACCCTATTTGTTGTCAATTCAATATCTTGGCCTTCCTCCTGTATTATTAGCTCTTTCCTGTCATTTTCTTCAAAAATATAAAAGAGGATGGGGCCCCGATCTTTGAAAGAAATTTCTAATTCTCTTCCTCCATCTCTGATATCAATACCTGAGCCTTCGTTGATCGTTTGTCCTATTCTTTGCATGGCGAATCTGCCGTTATGGCTAACCTCCTGGACTACGTCAGTTCTCGCTCCTACGCGAAAGATATTTGATAAAACAAGGCCCATAGCGGCAATGGCTATTACCAGAATAGTAATGTATATCAAAAATTCAATGATACTAAATCCTTTTTTCATATGAAGATATTAAATGAAAAAAAATTATTGTTAATTATCTGTATTTTGCTCGGCGTTTTTTTGGCAATCACTCTTTGGCAGCTATCTTCCATAAAACAGCAGTACGAAGAGCTTATAGGACTTACTGTTGTCCCTTCAGAAGAACCATTAATAGAGGTACCAACGGAGCTTCCTGAACCAGAGAAGGGGATTAGGGTTTTTGGTCCCTATGACTTTTTAAATTTGAGTTTCTTTTCCAGAGAACGGCTGGGCTTCACATATCAGGAGGAAGGAAAGTTTTATCTCAACATAAATAATCAAGTATACGGACCCTACGAACGGATTGATTCTTTAAGGGCGGCGGGAAATAATCTTGCGTTTCGTTATCACGAGGACGATAAAGCTTATTTAAAAATTAATGACGTAACTTTTGGACCCTATCAAGACGTCAGAATGTTCCACCTGTCAGCTGACGCTAATTTTGGTTTTGAATATAAAGAAAATAATCTTTGGTATCTTAAAATAGACAATAAAATTTACGGTCCTTATGAAGAAATTGGAAGGGTGACGTCTTATCTTGATGATTTTATCTTTTCTTATAAATCGGACGGGAGATGGTATATAGATTTTATTGAACGGAAAGAAGGACCTTATGACGAGATTGCTTCTTTTACAACCTCCGGAAAAAATTTCGCTTATCGCTACCGGCTCGGTAATGATTGGTATATTAAGATAAATGACGAAGACCTCGGTCCCTATGAGGAGGTTAGTCTCTTAAGGCTAAGCGCCGACAACTTTGCATTCATTTGGAAAGAGAATGGCCAGTTTTATTTAAAAGTTTACTTAGCTGAGTAACTGCTAGCTTAATAAACTCTTTTTAACGGAATCCCTGAGTAATTTGATATATCGGTAGGATAACGGCGCTAGCGACAAAAGCAACAATTAGGCCGATAAAAATAAGAATTGCCGGTTCTAAGATGACCGGCAGTGTTTTAGTTTTTTCACTGATTGAGCTTGAAAAGAAATCGGCCAGATAGCCAAAAGATTCGGCAAAATTTCCGGTTTCCTCTCCGGTGGTTATCATGCTGACATAGATATTAGGATATAATTTGGGAAAGTTATTGATAGCCAGAGAGAGAGGATCTCCTCTGATTACTCTACCTTTCATATATTGTAGAGATTTTTTATATGTTCTATTGGTTGTTGAATCAGCGACTATGTCTATTATTTTAGTAATCATTAAGCCACTTTGGAGAAGAGTATAGAATAGTTGGGAAATGATCGTTAATTGGTAGTCGCGAGTAAAGTCACCGAGCACGGGTACTCTTAAGATCAACTCGTCGATTTTTTCTCTTACCTTTTCAAATCTGCTTATTAGGTAAATTAATATTATAAAAATAATTATTCCGAAAATAAGATATAATCCGTAGTTCTGGATGAAAGAAGAGATAAAGAGAAGTATCTTTGAGGGAAGCGGAAGCTCAACGTTCAAGCTGGCAAAGATTGGAACTAATCGGGGGAGAACAAAAAGGGTGAGCCCTCCGCCGAGAAATATGGCAAATATAAGAATTATTTTTGGATAAAGGGTTGCCGAACTCAATTCCGTTTCCAACGTCTGTCTTCTTTCAAGCCACTTGACTAAGTTTTTTAAGTTATTTTCCAGGGTGCCGCTTTCTTCTCCCGCCTTGATAAAAGAGGAAAAGACTTTTTCGAAGTTCGGATTATCTTCAAAAACTTCGTAGATGGGAGTTCCTTTCTCGGTTCTTTCCCGGGCTTTTTCTAGGACTTCCTTGAGAACAGATGACCTGGCTCTTTCGGAGAGAACCCGAAAAGATTCGTTTATCGGTGTTCCGCTCTTAATAAGAAGGCTTAAGGTTTTTACGAAATCTTTCTTTTCGCCGGTGCTTAATCTTTTAAAAAGTTGCATAGTGGCTTTAGGTCATTTTTTGGGACAAGGGTTCTCACTATCTTTCTAAACCTTGGCTACTCTCCTTACTTCATGCAGAGTAGTGATTCCCATAAGAGCTTTGGTTATTCCGTCACAAATCATTGTTGTCATTCCTTGTTCCATGGCTTTTTTTCTTATAGCGTCCATTGATGCTTGCTTGGTAACCAACTCCCGTATTTCTTCAGTAACATCTAAGACTTCAAAAACACCGGTTCGCTCTTCATAGCCCGAGTGGTTGCAGAATTTACAGCCCTTTCCTTTATAAAATTTTATTTTGCTGATATTTTCCTTGCCGGAGATTCTTTTTAGGTTTTCGACGAGCAGGGGATCGTTGTTGACAAGTTCAAGCTCTTCTCCGGAAAGAAAATATCCTTCCTTGCATTCCTGGCAGATTTTTCTTACCAGTCTTTGGGCTATAACAACGTTGACACAAGTAGCTACCAAATGGGCCTTGGCCCCCATTTCTAAAAACCTTGAGAAAGTGGTCGGAGCATCGTTGGCATGCAGGGTAGAAAGTACCAGATGTCCGGTCATAGCTGAGTTAATCGCAATATCCACCGTTTCTTTGTCTCGGATTTCACCCACCATGATAATGTCTGGATCTTGGCGGACGATCGATCTAAGACCTTTGGGAAAAGTGATGTCTTTTACTGGATTAACCTGGATTTGTCTGACCCTTTCAATGCTGTATTCAACTGGATCTTCGATAGTCGTAATATTGACATCCGGTTTGTTTATTAATTGGATGAGAGCGTAAAGAGTGGTAGTTTTACCTGATCCGGTAGGCCCAACTACCAGAATCATGCCATAGGGTTTCTCGGCGTGACTTTTAACTTTTTTAAAATCGCTTTCTAAAAGACCAAGATCTGGCAATTCAAACCTTCTTCCTCTTTGCATAAGGATTCTGATAACCACATTCTCTCCTTCAGTTGTTGGCATAATAGAAACACGAAAGTCAATCTTTGCCCCTCTAATGTTTTGTTCAAAGCGTCCGTCTTGGGCGCGAGCTCTTTCGTCGGTTCTTAATCTGGCAAGGATTTTGATACGGGAAACAACTCTTATGTGAAATTCTCTAGGATATTCTATTATTTTGAATAAACTTCCGCTTATCCGATATCTAACAACACTGATTCTCGCTAATGGTTCAATGTGGACATCGGAAGCGAGAGCGGTATATCCGTAATCAAGAAGTAAATCCACTAGCGTTACGATATTTTCCTCGCTTTTTTTCGGATTTTTTTTCAATCCTTCTATCAGTTTTTCTACTTCTTTTGTTATATCTCCTTTATATTTTTTAAGAGCCTGTTCTATGTCAAAGTCGGTTACATAAAAAGTCTTTATTTGCTTACCGGACTTTTTTCCAAGTAAGTTTAAAAAAGTATAATTTCCCGGGTCGGTGGTGGCAACCTTGAGAACTTCCTCTTCTTCGGCAAAAACAATTGCTCTTTGAGATTGGGCAACCGACTCGGGAATATAAGCTAGTAATTGGGGAGTTATTTCGTCTATAATTGCCTTTTTGAGCTTCGTGAAAGGATAACCGGCAGCTTTGGCGATTACTTTTCCCATCTCCTCGTCTTTGATCAGGCCTCTTTCTATCAGCATTCTATCTAAGGGCTGACCTATCTCTTTAGAGAGTGCTTTGACCATATCAAAGTCCACTTTTTCAATACGGCCGGAATCCACTAAAATTTTTTCTAATTCTTTCTCTGAGATTAACATAAGAATTAATTTTTATAGTATTATATAACGGTTTTAATCGGTTGCCAAGAAGTTATTAACAGGCCTGTCTATCGAGAGATTATTGCAGGCGCTTGAGAATTGCAAAGGTATCAGCCCGATGATTATTAGAATAAAGTATAATAATAGCTACGACGTTATCTTTTACCTTGAATATTGATGCAAATGTTTCTCGGGCTTCAGGTAGAGAGCCGGCTTTCCCGCCTATAAAAGTGGAGAATGGATAAAAAGCATTCAAGTTGCGGAATTTAAGCAGTTTCCCGGTCGGATCGGGAAGCCAAAAATTATTGCTCCGGCTAATATCCAAAATATCCGGATGATTTTCATAAATATATCTTAGAAGTTTGGCAAGATCTTGGGCGCTGGACTGGTTGGCCGGATTTAACCCGTGAGGGTCGTAAAAAACAGTATTTGTCATATTAAGCTCTTTGGCTTTTTGATTCATAAAAGCCACAAACTTGTCTTTCCCCACGAAATAGCTTAGGGACTCGGCAGCATCATTAGTGGACTGGATAAGACTTGCCTTGACAAGGTTTTCCGCGCTGACACTAAGACCTAGATAAAGAGAGGGACTGTGCCCGTATGGTTTAAGCATTTCTTCCGTCAGGATTATTTCTTGATCAAGATCGAGTTCCTCAAAACTAATGACAGCTGTCATTAGTTTTGTGACCGAAGCTAGAGGGTATGGCCGTTTGGAATTTTGTTCTAGCAAGACAGAATCACTGGAAAGGTTTACCGCCAGATACGAGTGAGCCGTAATTTTTGCTCCTTGGTTGGCGGCTTGGAAATTTGAAAGCAGCGAGCGAAGAAGCGTAATTTCCTGCTTTATTATTTCAATTTGCTGGAGTATTTGTTCTTGCGATACTTTGGCTCCTTTTGCGGTAAAAGGCGAAAGAAGGAAAAACAAGAACAGAGAGAAAAAAAATATTTTAGATTTCATGATTTTATTGTAGTTTGTATCTTTTAACAAATCAAGTATCGCCTGGGGAAATTTTAAATAAAATAAGCGTTTGAATAAGGAACGGAAGAATTAAGTGCCGTTATATTTTTAGGGTTGGTACTGGTTATTGCTCGGTTTCTATTTTATAATAGACATAACTTACAATGATTTCTATACTTTTAATTATCGCCTTATTGCTTATTATTTTGTTTTCTTTTTTAGTCGGTTGGGTGATTTCCCTTCACTCTAAAAGGTTTGGCTTACCGGAAGACCCGTCTTTTAAACGAGTTTTTAATATTTTTAAAATAGGAAGTATTGTTATTATTAGTTTTAGTGCCTTCTTTTTAATTTTAAACCTGTTTGTCAACAGTCATTAAGGCTTATTCCATGAAGTAATTTGAATAATTATGATCATTTTAGATCCAGGAGAGAAAATACATCTTATTACGCGCCGTCACAGGTATGCTTTATTAAAATTGCTGATGCCCGAAGTTTTGATTTTTTTGCTTGTGATAGTTTTTATTGTCTTGCTTCTGTTTATGAAGCTGCCTACTTGGCCGAATTTTTTAATAGATCTTTTTCCTAATATTATCTTTGTAAAGTTGCGTTATCTCTTATTATTTTTACTCAGTCTTTTATTACAATTTTTATGGCTCATTATTTTCTTGACCTTTACTAATTATTATTTTGATTGCTGGATTGTCACAGATAAAAGAACCATCCACACCGAATTAAGAGCGCTCTTCAGCCGAGTTTTATCCAGCGTTCCCCATGACAAAATCCAAGATATTACCATTGATATTCATGGGATTTCCCCGACCATTTTACGTTTCGGCGATCTTAAGATTCAGACAGCCGGAGGCTTCCGAGAGTTTATTTTTAAGGAGATTCCCGAACCCTATAACGCAGAAAAGATTATTCTCCAAGCTCAAAAAGAGCTAAGCCAGAAAAAATAAAAAATGGCGAGAAAAAAAGAAAAAAAAGTGATAATAGGCGGAACCTTTGAAATACTTCACCGAGGACACAAAGCTCTATTAAGAAGGGCTTTTAAGTTGGGACAGGTAACCATTGGTTTGACTTCCGATACTTTTGCTCAAAATCTTAAAAAAAGAAAAGTTAAGGATTTTCAGCAGAGAAAAAGATTATTAACAGATTTTATCAAAAAAAAGCTTAAAACTCTGTCTGAAATTATAAAAATAGAAGATAAATTCGGCCCCACCTTAGACAGAGATTTTGATTATATCGTAGTTTCTCCGGAAACTTATAGAACTGCTTTGCTGATCAACAAGAAACGACGGAAAATTGGTAAAAAACCGATGAAAGTTGTCAAAATAAAATTTGTTTTGAACAGAGACGAAAAACCAATCTCATCGAGTAAAATATTAAAAAAATAACAAATAACGTAGGGAATTAAACAAAAGGGGGTGCTCAAGCAGAACACACCCTTTGTTGTTTGTCATAAAAACGCTATAGCTTTTTCTATAAGTATCAGGAATAATTCCGTGAGGGCGTTAAGAACGTCCGGTAGGAATATCCCAAATACGATTAAGAGTATAGCGAATCCTATTGCTGCTCCCATATCTTTTGAAAGGAAAAGCTTTTTAATTAACGACGTGACTGGCGTCGCGGGGTGCATGTATTGTATAGACACCCCTGTTGCTTTTTCCTATCCCCAAAAGGAGCCCCTCCTTGTAGCACAATAGGATTGTTATAGTTGTGAAGGATCCAATGTAATAATAACAAAAAAAATCATATTTGTCAAGTAATTTTTTGTGATTTTTAATAATAAGTGGTATTATTGAGAAAATGGATATTAAACTTTTAGTAGTCGGCTCGCTTCTGACAAATTGTTATTTAGTAGTTTCCAAAGAGGAACTTTTAATTATTGATCCTGGCGGAGAGGGAAAAAAAATTCTGCAAGAAGCGGAAAAAACGAAAGCCAGAATAAGGTATATTGTTAATACCCATGGCCACCCTGATCACGTTTTTGCTAACGAGGAGATAAGAAAAGAAACTGGCGCCAAAATTTTAATTCATGAAGCGGAAAAGAACTTTATTAGCTTTAGGGCGGATAGCTTTTTAAAGGATGAAGATGAGATAAAAATAGGGGATAGTACTTTAAAGGTCCTGCATACGCCAGGACACACCAAAGGAGGTATTTGTTTATTGGGTAAAGATCTTGTTTTCACAGGCGATACTTTATTTAAAGATGGTTACGGCCGAACAGATCTGCCCGGAGGTTCAGAGAAAGAATTAGAAAAGTCCTTGGAGAAATTAAAAAAAACATTGAAGCCGGGGATGACAGTTTACCCGGGCCACGGAGAAATTTTTAAGGTCTAAATTAAGATGTCAGGTGAAAAAGTATTTTTTATCGGGATTGATTTAGGATGGAAAGAGAAGAAAACAACCGGCCTTTGTATTTTAGACTACAACCCGCCCACCGCATCCTCCCGCTTTCAGCGGGCCCCTAATGGAAAACCGGTTTTTTTGCAAGATGTTTTCGGTAAAGACCTTTTAAAAACAATCAAGCCTTTTTTGAGGAATACAAAAGTCATTGCGATTGACGCGCCACTGACCCAAGGCAAAGGAAAAGGGAGGATGCGGCTTTATGAGAAGTTTTTATCTACCAGCGCTTTTAGAGAAGAAAAGGTAAATCCTCTGCCGCCGGCCTTGATTTTTAAACTATCCGATTTTGCCAGAGAAATTGTTAAAAAATTAGAAAAGGAAGGTTTTATTCTGGGTATAAACCTGATAGAAGTTTTTCCTACCCTTATCAGAAAAATTTGTAAGGAAGAAGTCTGTCTTAGAAATTCCTTGACCAAGACTGCAACAAAAAACCAGGAATCAGCCTTGCTTTGTGCTCAAATTGCCTTACTTCATTCGCAATTTAAGACCCGCTGGCTTGGTTACAAAGACGGATTTTTGTTCTTGCCGGAAATGTCTTTTTGGAAAAAAGATTGGCAAGAAAAATTTTACCGGGCTTGGAAAAATCGCCCTCGGCTAAGATACCATCGTTTAACCGCCAATTTATTTAATTAGCATTGACTTTTTTTGATAATTATTGTATAATTTAAACAGCTAGGGAAGTTTTTATTTAATCAAAGTTTCCCAGTCAAAATTAAATAAAAGAAAGGGGGTGATTTATTGACTAAAAGAATAATTTTTTGGGTAGAGACCTTAATCAGGCCCAAGGTCGTTTTCAATACTGGGCAAAAGATTATGGTTTATGTGCCGCGTGGGGGTTTCGTCTTTCATTTCCCAGTAGATAAGGATGGTCATCTAGGAAAACCTCGGAAACGTGATAGGGGACAATATATCACTGACCTCCATCACGAAAGATTGGAAGGGTCTAGTCCGGAGTCTCCGCCCGAGACCTTCGAAGCAGCCTGGAGGCAAGCCTACGCTGTCTGGGAAAAAGTTAAAAAACGTGGCATTCAGGAAGAACTATTTTGATAGCGCGATTCTGGTTTCAATACTCCAGAGTCGCGCTTCTTGTTTTTCTGAGTAAAAACATGATAAAATATTAGAGGTATAATATGAACGTTGCCGAAGCAATTAAAAATAGATACAGTTGCCGAAGCTACAAGACAGAGCCGGTACCGGAAGAAAAATTGAAGAAAATACTGGAAGCTGCCAGGTTAGCTCCTTCAGCTCATAATAAGCAGGAATGGAAATTTATTGTAGTCAGAGACGTTAAAAAAAGAGCGGAAGTGGCTGAAGCTGTCGGTCAAAGTTTTATCGCAGAAGCCCCAATAATTATTGTAGCAGTAGCAACCGCCCCGGAGCGTCTAATGAGTTCTGGAAATCTAGCTTACGCGATTGATCTGGCTATCGCTGTAGAGCATATAGCCTTGCAGGCCACCGAAGAAGGATTGGGGACTTGTTGGATTGGCGCTTTTTCTCAAGAGAAAGTGAAAAAAGTCTTAAAAATTCCGGAAGAATATAAGGTGGTGGTTTTAATGCCTTTGGGTTATTCTGCCGAAAAAGGGAAGATTAAATCAAGGAAGAGTTTAGAAGAAATTATTTCTTACGATAAATTCTAAAGGTCGAAAAAAATAAATTAGATATATTTAATAACATGGAAGAGTTTTTCAAAGAAAAAAATGAGTGCTTATTGGGATTTGTTTTAGTTATTCTTGGCGTCTTTTTAATCTCTTTAATTATTTCCGAGGCAGTTGATATTCAGAACAAAATTACTAAAACAGAAAATACCATTACAGTTTCTGATACGGGTGAAATCTATGCCAAACCTGATTTAGCTCTAACCACTTTTTCGGTTGTCAATGAAGCAAAAACCGTAGCTGAGGCAATGAACGAGAACACCAAAAAGATGAACGTGGTAATTGAGTCTGTAAAAAACCAGGGTGTGGAAGATAAAGATGTTAAAACTATCGATTTTAATATTTATCCTCGATATGAATGGTATCAACCAGAGTGTCTTACTTATCCTTGCCCGGCCCGCAGAAGAGTATTGGTGGGATACGAAATACGTCAATCCCTGCAGGTTAAAATAAGAGATATGACCAAGATAGGAGATATTATCCAAGAAGCTACTGATGCTGGCGCAAATCAAGTGGGTGACTTGCAATTTACCATTGATAAACAAGATGAGTTGAAAGCGCAAGCTCGGGAAGAAGCAATTAAAAAAACCAAAACCAAAGCTCAAGAATTGGCTTCACAATTAGGAGTAAAATTGGTCAGAATTGTTAATTTTAACGAAGGGGTTAGCACGCCTTACTATTACGATTATGCTTTGAAGGAAGTGGTGGGGATGGGCGGCGGCGAGGAAGCACCTCAGCCCCAAATAGAAACCGGTGAAAACAAAATCTCAGTTACCGTCACTATAACCTACGAAATCAGATAAACGTGCAGCGAATAAAAGTATTGGGATTAACCATAGAAAGAATACAGATAAAAAAATGTTATTAAAATTACCGCCTGGGGAGAAATTTTATTGGACGCAGCATTCAAAAATGAAAATGCGGCAGTACCGATTCTCCGAAAAGAGAGTTTTAAAAATTTTCCGTAAGCCTGACAGAATAGAAGAGGGGATAGCCGAGGGAACTATTGCTGTCATGCAGAAAACCGGAACAAAAAAACACCCTACTGAGGCCTGGTTAATGTACATCGTTCTTAGAAAACCAAAAGGAATTAAAATAATTTCTGCCTGGCGCTATCCCGGCCGCACTCCCATAGGCGAGCGACCCGTTATTCCCACAGATACTCTGGAAGAATTGGGTAATATTCTTCAAGGGTGATACAATAAAAAAATGATGCAAAATATTTTTTTACAATATCTCTCTTGGCACTTTTTGGAAGCGCCGAAGAACATTCTGGTAGCTTGGAAAAACTTCCTGAAATTCGGTTTAAATTATTTCTCCATCCCTTTACTTTTAAAAACCCTTTTCTCTCCTTGGCATAAATACATTTGGACTTATCCCCGGGGATTTTATCCTGGGAAGTATTTGGAAATTTTTATTTCCAATTTGATCTTCCGAATTTTAGGAGCTATTTTGAGGATTTTCCTAATAATTTTTGGAGTCTTAGCAGAAGTTTTTATAGTTTTTGCCGGTGTAATTATTTTTTTGGGTTGGCTAATCTTGCCAACTCTTTTAATTATTGGCTTAATATTTGGAATTAAAATTATTTTTTAAGAAGCAATGAAATTTAAATTTGATTTAAAAAGAGCTAAGATTTTTCAGGCAGTTAAATGGAACCAGTATCCGGTTTTTAGGTTCGCCAGTCTATTTAAAAAAATCTTTTCAGCCTTATCTATTTTTCTTTTTTTGATTTTCATCTACGGATTTCTTGCCAATGCTCTTTCGCAGAAAACCCAGAAGCTCTTTCTTGGTCTCGCGATAATTTTTTTGGTTTTCGGTTTGATTAACTGGCTTTTGGAATCTTTTCTGAATTCAAGACTGAAAAAACCAAAGCTGGAACTAAAGATTAGCGAAATTATCAAAAATCCTGAAGGACATAATTTGGCTGAGTTTCTAAGCTTTGAGGCAGCGAAAGCTACCTGGAAATCGATTAAATTCGCCCGGGCGAAAAAACTTCCAGAAATTAGCTCTTCGTTTTTATTTTATTATTTGATTTTAGATAATCCTAAACTGAATTTTATATTTTCTCGAGCCCTTTTAAACTTAAGTGAAATTAAAAAAATCATCAAAGCCCACTTTAAGATTTTAAAAGAAAGTGAATTTGCCGGAACCTTCTCTAAAGATTTTCAAAATACCATCTTTGAATCTTTGAAGATTGCCTGGGAAAAAGGTCATCTGAGGATTGAAATAGGGGACATCTTAACTGCCTTGGCCAAACACGACTTAATCTTCAAGAAGATTTTGATTGATTCAAATTTAAAATTTGAGGACATTGAAAACTTAACCTGGTGGCTGGAGGATTTAAAAGAAAAAGTTGAAGAAGGTAGTAAATTCTGGGAGTGGAAAAGTTTAATTAGAAAGGGAAGTTTAGCCAAAGCATGGACAGCCGGTTATACCATTACCCTAGACAGGTTTTCGATTGACTTGTCAGAAATGGTCAGAAAACAGGATTTTCCGGAAATAATTGGTCATCGAAAAGAAATTGAGGCGATGGAAAGGATATTGGCTAAAGAAGAAATTAACGATGTTTTAGTTGTCGGCGAGCCGGGAAGCGGCAGAAAAAGTATGGTTTATGCAATAGCCAGTAAATCGGTTTTAGGTGCGAGTTTGCCCGGAGTTAATTATAAAAGAGTAATTCAACTGGATTTAACTTCTTTGGCTGCTCAAATCAACGACATAGAAGAGCTGGAAACAGTTTTAGACACGATCTTTCAAGAAGTAGCCAGGGCCGGCAATATCATCTTGGTTATTAACGAGCTTCATAATTATATTGGCGGGCCGAAAGGAATAGCCAGACCAGGAGCGATTGATATTTCCGGGATGATTGTCCCTTATTTAAAATTGCCCTACTTTCAAGTTATCGGAATCACTACTTTTGAGGGGCTTCACAAAAATATTGAACAGAATACTTCCGTTTTATCTTTGTTTGAAAAAGTTGAAGTCTCAGAAATCTCTGAAATAGAGACCCTGCAACTATTAGAAGACATGGCCCTGGGGCTGGAAATAAAACATAAGAGATTTGTTTCTTACCCAGCCCTCCGGGACATTATTAATTATTGCTCAAGATACATCCCAGCCGTTCCTTTTCCAGAAAAGGCTTTAGAGCTGTTGGATGGAGTGATGGTTAATATTTCTCAAGCTAAAGAGAAAATAGTTTTACCAAAACATGTGGCAAAAATCGTTTCAGAAAAAACAGAAGTGCCGGTCGGCGAAATTAATGTTAAGGAAAGAAAAGTCTTGCTTAATTTGGAAAATTTAATCCATCAGCGAATTATTAACCAGGAAGAAGCGGTCAATGAGGTTTCCGCCGCCTTAAGAAGAGCCCGGGCAGAAATATCCGTGAGAAATAGGCCAATGGGCAACTTTTTATTTTTAGGACCGACCGGCGTAGGTAAAACCGAAACTTCAAAAGCCCTGGCTGAAATTTATTTTGGCTCAGAAGATCGGATGATACGAATGGATATGTCGGAATTTCAAACAACAGAAGACATTCCCCGGTTGATTGGTTCTCCGGGAGAAGAAGGACTTTTAACCACTCAGGTGAGAGAAAATCCTTTTTCATTAATTTTATTAGATGAGATTGAGAAATCCCATTCCAATATCTTAAATTTATTTTTGCAGGTTTTGGACGAAGGCCATTTAACAGACGGTTTGGGCAGAAAGGTTGATTTTAAGAATACAATAATTATTGCTACTAGCAATGCTGGTTATCAGATAATTTTAGAGGCTATAAGAGAAAAAACAGAATGGGGAAAGGTTAAAGAAAAGCTCTTAGATCGTCTTTTTGAAACAGCCGTTTTCCGGCCGGAATTTATTAATCGTTTTGACGCAGTAGTAGTTTTCAAACCTTTGTCTAAAGAGAATCTTTTAGATATTGCCGAACTTCTTCTTCAAAGCTTAAAAAAGAGCTTAGCTCAAAAGGATATTGATTTTATAATCACCCCGGCTTTAAAAGAAAAAATAACCGAGTTGGCTTACGACCCGACCTTTGGCGCCCGGCAAATGCGCCGAGTAATTCAAGATAAAGTAGAGAATGTTTTAGCTCAGGCCATATTATCCGGGGAGCTAAAAAGAGGTAATAGGGTAGAAGTTGACCCGGAAGAGTTTAGGTTAAAAATCAATTGCTGAGCGAAGCGAAACGGGAGATGAGACGAAGTCTCAGCGACCCTTGACCAACGGTCAAGTTCTAGCTATCTTAGGAGTAGCGGAGGGAATAGATGCCCTCTTATTTTTATTAGGAGGTAGAACATAGTAATATTAACAATCTTTTTGGGATTGATAAGAAATAAAAAAAACTGAAAAGGAGGTAAATTAGGTTAAAGCGTCATAATCGAAGGGATTATGGCGAGAGGTGAGATTTTTAGTCTCACCTCTCTTTTGTTTTGGACGGTGTGGAAAATCTGTGTATAAATCATTATTTTATATTCATTTTGAGGTAGTGTTATTTTAGGTTGACGAAGAATTAAGAAATAAGTTAAAGTGATGGTAGGTGGGGGATTGTGGATAACTATGGGATAATTGACTATTTCTGTGGAAAACTATGTTTATCGGAGAATATACTTATTCAATAGATGAAAAGAAAAGACTGGCAATACCGGCTAAATTTCGTCAGGCCTTGGGCAAAAAGGCAGTTTTAACTCGTGGGCTGGACAATTGTTTAGTAATTTATCCCTTGAAAGGTTGGCAGAAATTATCTCAGAAATTAGAATCATTGCCAGCTGGTCAGGTTGATGCCCGAGGCTTTATCAGAATTATGCTCTCAGGAGCAGTTGATATTGCTCTTGATAAATTAGGCAGAGTTTTAGTTCCCGATCATCTTAAAAAATACGCTTTTTTGAAAAAGAACGTGGTAATTATCGGTCTCTCTAACCGTATTGAGATTTGGGACGAAAAAAGATGGCAAGAGTATAAAGAAAAGAGAGAAAAGACGGTTGGAGAAATGGCCGAACAACTTGGTATTTAATACATGCACATTCCGGTTTTACAAAAGGAAGTTCTTCAGTATCTTGAGCCAAAGCCGAATGAAAATTTTGTTGATTGCACAATTGGCAGTGGCGGGCACGCGCTGGCCATTCTCGAGAAAACAAGCCCCGAAGGAAAAATATTAGGAATAGACGCTGATGAGAAAATAATTAAAAATTTAAAAACCCAATCCCGACTATTTGGAAAAAGAATTACTTTTGTTTGTGATAATTATGTTAATTTACAGGAGATCGTTAAAAAATATAAATTTCGGTCAATCCACGGCATTCTTCTAGATTTAGGGATGTCCAGCTGGGATCTGGAGGAATCGGGTAGGGGATTCAGTTTTCTGAAAAAAGAACCCCTGGACATGAGATACGATCCCCAGAATCCTCTGACAGCAGAAAAGATAATAAACTATTGGTCAGCTCCAGAAATTGAAAGGATATTAGGAGATTATGGCGAAGAATCTTTTGCCCGAGTGATCGCTAAAAACATCATAGAGTTTAGAAAAATCAAACCAATTACTAATACTTTCCAACTGGTAGAAATTATCAAAAATTCCTTCCCTAAAAGATTCCAGCAGAAAAAGATACACCCGGCTACCAAGACATTTCAGGCCTTAAGGATTGCGGTTAATGATGAATTAAATAATTTAGAAAAAGTCTTGCCTCAGGCTTTGGAAGTTTTAAAACCTGGAGGAAAATTGGTTATAATTTCTTTCCATTCTTTAGAAGACCGAATAGTTAAAAATTTTTATCGAAGTCGGTTGCCGATCCCCAGGAAGTGGGGCGAGACAGAGTTCGCTGAACTCCGTTCACCTCACGCCCTTCGCTTCGCTCAGGCAGATGAAGCGAAGCTTCAGCGATCTTCAATAGATTTGAAGATATTAACTAAAAAGCCGATTGGGCCGACCGGGGAAGAAATTAAAATAAATCCTCGGTCTCGGTCAGCTAAATTAAGAGCAGCCGAGAAGCTGCCTACTACATTATGAGTTATACATTAATTTTAAGCCCGCCAATTTCTATAAATCTTAGATTAAGCTTAGCTCTAAAATTTTTTTGGACCTTCGTTTCTATTTTAATAATCTCTCTTTTGGTTCTTTATGTTTTTCAAATTAATGCTCTAACCGGCGAAAATTATCTTTTAACAAGCCAAGAGAAAAAAATACTTGAGATTAAGAAAGAGGCGGAAATTCTGAAAATTGACTTTGCTAAAGCTAATTCCTTGGCTAATATTGAAGATTATTTTCAAAATAGAGGCTTCAAAAAGACAAACGAAGTAAAATACATTCGGATTTTAGAGTCCTCTGTTGCTGAGTTGACTACAACGAAGCAAGAAAAGAAGTGACAACTTCTTTGAATGCTGAGTTACCCGTAACGAAGTGAGAGAAGAGATGAAAACTTCTTCGAACGCTGAGTTGCCTGCAACAAAGCAAGAAAAATAATGCGAAACTGGCGAATTCATTTAGTCTTTGCTTTCTTTGTTCTATTTACAGCGGTTCTCATCGGCCGCTTAATTTATATTCAAATCATTCAGGCCGATTTCTATAAGGCGCTGGCCCAGGGTCTTTTTAACCAGCGCCTGGCAACAGAAACCTCGGGTGAAAGAGGGGAGTTTTTTTTAAGCAACGGGGAACCTCTGGCAATTAATAAAAATTTTTTCTTGGTTTTTGCCTCTCCGCCAAAGGTAAAGGATCTTGCAGAAACCAGTGAGGTTTTAAGCGAAGTTCTGGATCTAGATGAAAATTTTATTTTAGAGCAGCTTCAAAAAGACACCCTCTACTCGCCAATTAAAAACAGGCTGAATGAAGAAGAAGTTAGGAGTTTGAAAAATTTAAATTTATCCGGGATTTATCTTACCGAAGAAAGTGGTCGCTATTACCCCCAGGAGACACTGGCTTCTCAGTTAATCGGTTTTTTAGATGCTTCGGGGATAGGTCAATACGGGCTGGAAGAATATTATGATGAAATTTTAAAAGGAGAAGACTCGGTATTCAAAGAAGCTAACATTTCTGTCCCAGATTTGATTTTAACCTTAGATTATAACATTCAATTTAAGACCGAAAGATTATTGGAAGAAGTAAAAGACAGTTTAGGTATTGAAGGAGGCCAGGTCATTGTTATGGATCCCAGTTCTGGAAGAATAATTGCCATGGCCCATTTTCCTAATTTTAACCCGAATCATTACCAAGAATATGCGGCAGCTGACAATCTAGAAATTTTTAGAAACAAAGCAACCAGGGATTTTTTTGAACCGGGCTCTGTTTTTAAATCAATAACTATGGCTGCCGCCTTGAATGAAGAATTAATAACGCCGGCTACCACATATGTTGACGAAGGATATGTCAAAATAGGGAACTATACTCTTTACAATTACGATAGGCGGGTTTGGGGGGAAGAGACTATGACCAGGGTTTTGGAAAACTCAATCAATAGCGGAGCAATTTTTACTCAAAAATTACTGCCCAATGAAGCTTTTTTGGATTATATTGAAAAATTTGGAATTTTTGAAAAATCAGGCGTTGATTCGCCCGAAAGCCTTTCGGAGAACAAAGAATTTAAACAAGGTAGAGAAATAAATTTCGCCACAGCCTCTTTTGGTCAAGGTATTGAAATGACAGGTCTTCAGTTAGTCAGAGCTTACTCAGCTATCGCCAATAATGGAAAGCTGGTTACGCCTTTTTTCGTGGAAAAAATATCAGTTGATGGTGAAGAACAAGCTTTCTCAAAACCTGTCTCTCCTTCGGAAGAAGAAGAACAAGAAGAGCAAGTAATTTCTCAGAAAACGGCCAGCCAACTAACAGCTATGCTGGTCAGCGTGGTGGAGAATGGTTCGGCCAGAAGGGCGAAAATTCCGGGATATTATATTGCTGCAAAAACAGGTACTGCCCAAGTTGCCTTTTCTGCCCTGGGGATTGATAAACCTGGTTATTCCGAAAAGACCGTCCAAACCGTTATCGGGTTTTTTCCTGCTTTTTCTCCTCAATTCTTGATTTTAGTAAAATTAGATAATCCTCCAACCAGAGTTTCAGAATATTCAGCAGTGCCAGTCTTTCACGATTTAGCCGAATATATTATTCATCAATATCAAATTCCACCTGATTACGAGTAGCTGGAAATATCCCAAATCTTGAAAAAATCCCAAAATTTGTTATAATAAATAAGGTAATGAAGCTTAATTTAAACTTATGCAAGAAATAACACCGGGAAAAGAAGAAAAAGAACCGATTTCCGAAAGAGAAGAAATAAAAAAAGAAGTCATAGAAGAAGGGCTAGAATTATACGAAAAGGAGAAGGAAAGACCCAAAGAAGAAGAAAAAAAAGAAGCCGAGGTGGCCCGTTTTTTACAAAATTTAAGTTTTGTGCTATCTTAAACAATGGCTCTTCTTACAGGGGGGGTGATCATCCGAAAGGAGGTGGAAAATGGCAACATCTTTAGATGATAAGCTACAAAAGGTCCGCCAGTGGTACAAAAATGAGATTCATCTAGTGTATAAGTTCCGTATTCTTCAGAATGAAGAACAAAAAATCGCTAATCCTCGTGAAAAGAAAGTGATGGAACGAAAAATGAAACATCTCCAAAAAAAGATTAATCAGTATATGAACTATGGAGAGTTTCTGGGATTAAGCGGGGAAGAGACACGGAAATTTAACTTGGCCATCGTTGGAGAGATAAAAAAGGGAAAGAATCTCCAAGCGATCATTCAGACGCTTACTAATGGCCAAAAATAATGGATCATCACCTCCTGACCCTTTGGCCCCATCGTCTAGTGGCCTAGGACGCATGGTTCTCATCCATGTAACAGGGGTTCGACTCCCCTTGGGGCCGCCAGGATCGCCTCCGCCAGTTGGCGGATAGGCGTTTTTTTGGTAGAATGTAGAATAATGAATATGTTTTCAAAACAAGAATTCAAAGATATTATTGAAAAATATGAACATAAGCGGATAGAGTTTTTCCAGGAAGAGAACGTAGGCCTAAAGGCAATTATTTGCATTTACAGCACTGCCTTGGGGCCGGCTTTGGGGGGTGCAAGAATGTTTCCTTATCAATCTGAAAAAGATGCCGTGGTTGATGTTTTAAGGTTGGCGAAAGGTATGACTTACAAGGCAGCTGCTGCTGAGTTAAACCTAGGCGGAGGAAAGGCAGTCATTATCGGCGATCCCTCTAAAGATAAAAATGAAGCTTTATTACGAGCTTTTGGTAAATTTGTAGATAGCCTCAATGGGGAATACATTACCGGTGAAGATGTTGGTACTAGTGTCGAAGATATAGAAGTTATCTTACAGGAAACAAAATATGTGGGCGGTATATCAGAAAAGTTAAGGGGAAGCGGTGATCCTTCTCCAGTGACTGCCCATGGAGTTTTTTATGGGATGAAAGCTTGTCTCAGAGAGGTTTTTGGGTCTGATTCTTTTTCCGGCAAAAAAATAGCTATCCAGGGCATTGCTGGCAAAGTTGGTAGTCATTTGGCTGGATTACTCAGTCAAGAAGGGGCAGTTCTCTTTGGCAGCGAGGTGAATCAAGAAGCGGCAGAACGCCTAAAGAGAAAAATAGATTTTAAATCAGTGCCGTTAGATAAGATTTATGACATTGAAGCTGATGTTTTTTCTCCATGTGCCATGGGCGGTATTCTAAATAATAATACCATTCCTAAACTTAAGGCCAAGATTGTGGCTGGTTCAGCAAATAATCAGCTTTTAGAGCCTGAGCATGGGAATCTTCTTCATCAAATGGGAATAATTTATTCTCCAGATTATATTATCAATGCCGGAGGATTGATTAATATTTCTCATGAGAGAAACCCCCAAGGTTATTTAAAAGAGAGAGCCTTGATTGATACTGAGAAAATTTACGAGCGGCTAAAGAATATTATTAATATTTCCAAAAAGGATAATATCCCCACTTATTTGGTCGCAGATAAAATAGCTGAAAAAAGAATTAACAAATAAAACTTAATTGAATTAAGTTTATTGCAAACAGGTTCTAATATCGTTTGCTAGACGACGTCAGGTTTATTAAAGGACTTTTAATAAGTTCTTTTTTTGTTTACAATAGGATAATGGCAACGACTGATATTCTCTGGCATAATTTAGATTTTGAAGAAGTAGTCAAGAGATTAAGAACTGACATTAAAAAGGGGCTGTCTGAAAAAGAAGTTAAAAACCGTCAGGCAGAATTTGGTTTGAACAAACTTCCGGAAGAAGAATCTTTATCTCGGCTGAAGATTTTCTTGGAACAACTGCGCAGTCCTTTAATTTATATTTTAATTATCGCCGGGATTATTACCTTAATTTTAAAAGAATACACTGACAGTATCGTCATTTTCGGAGCAGTTGTTGTCAATGCGATAGTTGGTTTTCTCCAAGAAAATAAGGCTTCTCAAGCCCTCAGAGAGTTAAAAAAAGTAGTCAAACATCAAAGTGAAGTATTAAGAAAAGGAGCCCTGAAATTAATCGATTCTTCAGGAGTGGTCCCCGGAGATATTTTTATTTTAAATTCTGGTGATAAAGTCCCCGCTGACGGAAGAGTTATTGAGGCCCATAATTTAAAAGTTAATGAGATGACTTTAACCGGCGAGTGGCTGCCAGCTAAGAAAAATGCGAATTCTTTACCGAAAGAAAGACCGTTGGCTGACAGAGATAATATGGTTTATATGGGCACGGTAGTAGAAGACGGAAAGGGTAGAGTAGTTGCTGTGGGAACCGGGCTACAAACCGAGATCGGGAAAGTAGCGCAAATGGTTAAAGAAGCGAAAGAAGAAAAAACTCCTCTTCAGAGAAAAATTGGTAGATTCAGTAGGATTATTGGAGGTATTATTGGAATTATTGCCGTTATTATTTTTATTGAAGGGATGATTAGTGGCAATGGGTTTAAAGAGATGTTCACCATCTCGGTAGCCATAGCTGTGGCAGCTATCCCAGAAGGGTTGCCCGTAGCTATGACGGTAATTTTAGCCTTGGGTATGCAGCGAATTTTAAGGAGAAAGGGATTGGTCAGGAAGCTTTTAGCGGCGGAAACCCTGGGAAATACTTCTATTATTGCCACCGATAAAACCTGTACCTTAACAGAAGGGAAGATGAAACTGGCTGAAGTATTTACGTTGGTCAAGGAAAAAAATGCCAAAACACTGCCGCTAAAAATATCTTTACTCCGTAACGAAGCTTTTATTGAAAATCCTCAAGACTCTCCTGAAAAATGGAAGGTTCGGGGAAACCCAACTGAAAGAGCTCTGCTTATTGGAGCAATTGAGGCAGGTTTTAATAAAGAAAAGCTGGAAGAAACAGAGAAGAAGATTGACGAGCTTCCTTTTGATCCAGCAAAGAAATACAGTATTGCCCTTTGTCAACTTTCCTCAAAGAAATCTACTCTTTATTTATTGGGCGCACCGGAGAAACTGCTTGAATTTTCCAAGATAACCCCAAAAGAATTAAAAATTTTTAAACAGAAATTGGAAGAATTAACTGAGAACGGCTACAGAGTTCTGGGCACAGCTTATAAAAGAATCGAGAAAAATAAAGAAGGGATTAAAAGCCTAGACAGGGAGATTGAAGATTTAACTTTCGCCGGATTAATTGCTCTTCGCGATCCCTTAAGAAAAGACGTTAAAGAAGCTGTAGGGGTCTGTATTAGAGCCGGAATGAGACCAATTATTGTTACCGGTGACCATAAACTTACTGCTAAAGCCGTAGCTACTGAGCTGGGGTTCAAAATAAATGAGGAGAATATATTAGAGGGGAACGATTTAGATAAACTTTCAGATGAAGAATTTGAAAACCAATTAAATAAAATCAGGGTTTATGCCAGGGTTGAACCCAAACATAAAATTAGAATTATTGACGCCTGGCAAAGAAAAGGAGAGGTCGTAGCCATGACCGGAGATGGCATTAATGATGCCCCGGCTCTTAAAAAAGCAGATATTGGCATAGCTTTGGGTTCAGGAACTGAGGTAGCCAAAGAAACTTCCGATCTAATTTTATTGAATGACAGTTTTAGTATTATTGTGGCAGCCATAGAGGAAGGCAGAGCAATTCTTGACAACATTAGAAAAGTCATTACCTATCTCATTTCAGACAGCTTTTCAGAAGTTATTTTAGTTGGCGGTGCTTTACTTGCTGGGCTTCCTTTACCAATCTTGCCGGCTCAGATTTTATGGGTCAACCTAATTGAAGATGGATTACCGGATATTGCCTTAGCCTTTGAACCAAAAGAAAAGGACCTGATGTGCCAAAAACCTCAAGGGAGAGAGGTGCCTCTGCTGACTCAGGAGATGAAAGTAATAATCTTCATTATCGGCATATTTACCGATCTAATACTTTTGGGATTATTCTTCTGGCTTTGGCGAGAAAATCATGATATTTCTTACGTAAGAACTATGGTTTTTGTTGCCTTAGCCATTAACTCCCTTTTTTATGTTTTTTCCTGCAAGAGTTTAAGAAAAAATTTATGGCATATAAATCCTTTTTCAAATAAATTTTTAGTCGGGGCGGTCGCTATTGGATTTTTAATGCTTATCATTGCCATTTATATACCGGTCCTTCAAAATTTATTAAAAACTGTCCCCCTGGGACTTTATGATTGGCTAATACTTGTTGGCTTGGGACTAGCAAATATAATTTCCATTGAAATAACCAAATGGTTTTTTATAACTAAAAAGAAAACAATATGATTTTAGGTGTTTTCATCTTTCTAGGTTCTTGCGCTTTACTTTTTTGGGCAGGAAAGTGGTTAGTCGGGGCCTTGATAAGAGTAGCCAGATATTTGGAATGGCGGGAATTTGTTGTGGCTTTTATCATTGTTGCTATTGCTACTTCTATTCCAAATCTTTTCGTTGGGATTACCGCTGCTTTACATAAAATTCCCCAACTTTCTTTTGGTGATATTGTTGGAGGAAATCTTTTTGATTTGACCATAGCGGTCGCTTTGGCTACTTTATTTGCCAGAGGTCTGCCGGCTGCAAGTAAAATGGTTCAAACTTCCGCTGTTTTTACAATGATAGCTGCTATTCTTCCTTTGCTTTTACTTTGGGATAAAACGTTGGGCAGGGGAGATGCAATAATCTTGATTCTACTTTTCTTTTTCTATATTTTCTGGCTCTTCTCTAAAAAAGAAAGGTTTACGAAAGTATACGATGGAACTAAAATCTCAATCATCAAAGATTTCAAAATTTTTATTAAAGATTTAGGAAGATTAATCTTGAGTTTGTTATTCTTATTGATTGCTGCCGAGGGAATTGTAAAATCAGCCTCTATCTTTTCTGATGTTTTGAATTTACCTCTCGGTTTAATAGGAATTTTGATTGTCGGCGTAGGTAGCGCAATACCCGAAACTTATTTTGCAATAATGGCTGCCAGAAAATTTGAAACCTGGATGATTTTAGGAAATATAATGGGCTCAGTTGTTATTATAGCCACTTTGGTTTTAGGGATTGTTGCTTTGATATGCCCGATTCAAATAGTAGATTTCTCGCCTTTTGCCATAGCCAGGATCTTTTTGATAATTGCTGCTATGTTTTTCCTTTTCTTTGTTAAGACAGACCGGAAAATTACGATCAAAGAGGCTTTCTTTTTACTCGGACTTTATATTATCTTTTTTCTAATCGAAATTTTGGTAGAATTGTGATAACATATAGAAATTTTTAATCATATTGTAGAATAAAATAATATGGAGTTATCAATTATTTGGAGTTTAGTTTTCATTGTTTCTTTGGCTTTTTTAGTAAAAGGTGCTGACTGGTTTGTGGAAAGCGCAGAGAAAATCGGCTTGGCCCTGAAAATTTCTCCTTTCGTTGTCGGCATAACTATTGTAGCTATGGGCACTTCTTTTCCCGAGTTAGCCTCTTCTTTGGTCGCCGTTTTTAAGGACGTAACCGAAATCGTTGCCGCCAATGTTATCGGTTCGAATGTCGCTAATATTCTTTTTATTTATAGTTAAACTCTTCGGTTGGTTTTAATATGTTAACCCGAGCTTTTTCTAAAATTTGGGTTTTAGCTATCGTAATTTTTCTTGTCGGCGGAGGAATTTTGCTTTGGCAATATTTTTGGATGGCGGAGGAAGTAGAGGCACCAGGAGCGGAAGCTCCAGAAGCCCCAAGAAATAGGGAAGAAACCGCAAAATTAACATTAGAATTACTTGAGAATACCGAGTATTATTTCGCTCTTTATGACAAAAAAGCTCGTCTTACAGATGGCCAGTACGGCGAGGAAGAAATAGTTGACGAAGACGGTTTCACTTATATTTTCAGCGCCGGAATCGCCAGCGATAAAGTTGCCTTTGGTGATTTGGATAACAACGGAAAAGAAGACGCAGCTGTTATTATTTACAGCGCGGGAGGAGCCAGTGGTCTCTTTTATGAGCTGGCTGTTGTGATAAATGAAAACGGTAGTCCTTATCATCTTACTTCAGAATATTTGGGAGACAGAATAAGAATAAATTCAATTAACATCCGGGAAGACATAATTACCCTTGATATGATTATTCATGACGTAGGAGATGCTGCTTGTTGTCCCACCTTACATAAGGTTTCTCAGTATAAATTATCTGAAGATGAGCTATTAGAAATATAGCAAACTCTATGAAAATTATTTATGCCATAGCTACCATTTCTGGAACTATTATCGGGGCCGGACTATTTGCCCTGCCTTACATTACTCTTAAGGTTGGTTTTGGGGTAATTTTGGCTTATTTTCTGGTTTTAGGAAGCTTAGTTGTTCTAATTCATTTATTTTTCGGAGAGTTATCCCTAAAAACGCCTGACTTTAAAAGGCTTCCTGGCTTTACCAAAATTTATTTAGGAAAGCCGGGGCAAGCTGTGGCTTATACTTCAACAATTTTAGGTCTTTTCGGAGCGCTCTTGGCTTATTTAATTTTAGGAGGAGAATTTTTAACGAAATTAACGGAATTAATTTTACCGGCCCTAGGAGGAAATAATCTTTTTTACACTCTTTTCTATTTTGTTATTGGTGCTTTCCTAATTTTTTACGGTATAAAAGCTATTGAAAAAGTGGAATTCTGGGGCTTGGTTTTATTTCTTATTATTTTATTTGCCGTATTTATTAAAGGAATGTCTTTTATAAATATCGAGAATTTATTTATCGGTCAATGTTCAATAGGCAATGGACAATGGTCAAGTTTGTTTCTGCCCTACGGGGCGATTCTTTTTTCGTTATGGGGAGCGGCCTTGATTCCGGAAGCGGAAGAAATATTGGGAGAACGAAAAAAAATGCTTTTAAAAATTATTCCTATTACCATTTTAATTCCGGCTCTTGTTTATCTTTTTTTTATTTATATAACCCTGGGCATTACCGGACTTCAAACGACAGAAGATGCCCTGTCCGGATTAACAAATGTCTTGGGCGACGGGATAGTCGTTTTAGCTCTTCTTTTCGGCCTTTTAACAACCTTTACTTCTTTTGTCGCTCTGGGGCTAGCCTTAAAAAAAGTTTTCCGGTATGATTTAAAGTTTTCTAAAAATTTAGCCTGGGCTATTACCTGTTTTTTGCCTTTAATTCTTTACTTGATAGGAATTAAAAGCTTTATTGCCGTAATTGGTGTAGTCGGTGGGATGATGCTGGCAGTTGACGGAATTTTAATCCTACTGATGTACAAAAAAATCAGGCCGGAAAGAGCTTACTTAGTTTACTCCTTAATTTTTGTTTTATTGGGTGGAATTATCTACTCAGTAATCTATTACTCTTAGTTCTTTATTTGGTTGAAATCTCAAATAAATAGTGTTATTATTGCTCTATGGACGGGTTTTATTTTGCTTTAATTATTTTTTTCATTATTATCGTCAGTGCGCTAATTTTTTCTTTACTGAGAAAATCAAATATTGACAAAAACCAATCCGAATCAATAAGAGACCTGGAAAGAAGAATTACCGATCTAATGATCGGCCAGCTAAAAGAAATCCGGGACAGCCAGAATGGAGTTTCAAAACAGATGCACGAACAAATTTATTCTTTCACCAAGGAAGCGACCCAGATAAAAGAAGAAATAAAACAAATGCAAGAAAGCGTTAAAGATGTTTCCACTTTTCAGGAAATCTTTAAAGCTCCCAAATTAAGGGGTCAATGGGGTGAAGCTTCTTTGGAGCATATTCTTTCCCAGCATTTTCCGGAAGAACTTTATAAAAGACAATATCTTTTTTCGTCCGGAGAACAGGTGGATGCCGTCTTGTCCCTTCCCAACGGCAGGATATTGCCCATAGACTCTAAATTCCCTTCGGAAAACTTCAGCAAAATGATAGAGGCTGGCAGCGGAGAAAGGGAATTGTTCCAGAAAAAATTCGTTGAAGATATAAAGGGACACATTGATAAAATCGCCTCAAAGTATATAATACCTTCTGAGTCCACGGTTGAGTTTGCCTTAATGTATATTCCAGCTGAAGCTATTTATTATGAAATAGTCAACAATCTGGGTAAGGACTTCGATCTATCAGGTTATGCCATGTCAAAGAAAGTTGTCATGACTTCTCCCAATACCATTTATTTGACTCTAAGAACGGTTGAACACTGGTTCAAAGACACTCAGATATCAAGACAGACTCAGGAAATTTTAAAAAGGCTGGACAGGGTTCAGCAAGATGCGGGAAAATTAATACAGGATTTCCGAAAACTGGGAGGACATCTGAGAAACGCTGTTTCTGCTTACGATAATTCGGAAAAACGCCTGACCATATTTTCCGACAAAGTCGAAAGATTAAAAGAGTTTAAAGAAGTAAAAAAGCTAAAGTAATATGTTAGCCGTTATCAGAACCGGTGGGAAGCAATACCTTGTTTCACCCGGTCAAAAAATAAAAATTGAGAAAATCGATAAAAAAGAAGGTTCAGAAATTGCCTTTAACGAAGTTTTGTTATTGGAGAAAAATAAAAAAATAGAAATCGGAACCCCCTTAATCAAGGGGGCGAAGGTTTTCGGAAAAATTATTAGACAGGGTAAGGGTAAAAAAATAATTATTTTTAAATACAAAGCCAAGACTCGTTATAAGAAAAAAGCTGGCCATCGCCAACTTTTTACGGAAGTAGAAATAATTAAAATAGTTTCTAGCGATTAACGTCTCGATTCAAGGGCAGAAGACAGAGTTTCCTCGTCGGCGTATTCTAGTTCTCCGCCGATCGGCAAGCCCCGACCTAAGCGAGTGACCCGTCCCTTAAAGGCGGGCAAGTTTTTTATTAATCTTTCTAAGTATAGGGTAGTGGCTTCGCCTTCGGTTGTCGGATTCAGGGCTAAAATAATTTCTTTGATTTCTCGATTATTGCTTATATGTTTTTCCAGTTCTTTAACTTTCAACTTTTCTATATCAGCTTTTTTAAGCCGAGAAACCGTTCCGCCTAAAATAAAATAAAGACCTTGATATCTTTTAGTCTTTTCAATAACCGCTAAATCCGTTTCGTTGCTAACGATACAAAGCAGTGATCTGTCGCGCCGAGAATCAGAGCAAATTGAACAGAGTTCGGTTTCGCCTTCATAGGGATTTAAACAAAGCGGACAAATTTTAATATTTTTTTTTAAATTAGAAATTGAGGTTATCAGTTCTTCAATCTCTTCTTTGGGTTTGTGCATTAAATAAAAAACAAGTCGGGCAGCCGTCCTTGGTCCGACAGTGGGGAACTTAGAGAATAAATCAATAAGTTTTTGTATTGTTGGAGAGTACATTGGAAATTTATTCCTCGCTATATCCTTTTTCCAGGTTTCTAAAGGTTACTCTTCTTTCGTCGAAAAATAATTCTACTCTTCCCACCGGGCCGTTGCGGTGTTTGGCGATAATGATATCGGCAACCCCTTTTCTTTGACTTTCCGGTCGGACCCGATCTTCACGGTAAATAAATAAAACTACATCTGAGTCCTGCTCAATCGATCCTGATTCGCGAAGGTCGGCTAATCTAGGGATTTGGGGAGATCTTTGCTCCACCGCCCTGGATAATTGAGAAAGTGCTAAAACCGGGATATTGAGCTCTCTGGCCAGGGCTTTTAAGTCCCTTGAGTTCTCTGAAACCTGCTGAACCATACTAATATTTGGGTTTAAGGGTTGCATTAACTGTAAATAATCAATTACTACCAGTCCCAGACCTCTTTCGGCCTGTAGCCTTCGGCACATCGCTTTCATTTGTAAAACAGTGGGTGAAGAGGCGTCATCAATATAAACCTGGGCCTCGGATAGCACCCCTAAAGCATTTTGAATATTCGCAAAATCATTCTCTTCTCCTTCGCTTGAAAGCCGACCGGTTCTTAGCTTCCATAGATCCACTCCGGAAAGAGAAGAGATTAATCTGTCAACTATCTGATCTCGGGACATTTCTAAAGAAAATATCCCGACCGGTGTTTTTTCATTGATAGCAATGTTAATAGCGAAATTCAAAGCTAAGCTGGACTTTCCTAAGGAGGGTCGCGAGGCCAAAATTATCAAGTCTGATTTCTGGAGACCCGCTAACATATTATCTAAGTCGGTGAAGCCAGTCGGTAAACCACGAAAACCAGTTTCGTGCTTAGACAATTTATCAATTCTCTCAAAGGCTTCTTCTAAGGTATCTTTAACTTGAATGAAATTTTGGGTTAGACTTTTTTGAGCAATGCCGAAGATTCTTTTTTCCGCCTGATCAAGCAAGCTATCTACGTCTTCTTGTTCTTGATAACCCAAGAGGTTGATTTCGTGACTAGCATCAATTAAGTCGCGGAGGATTCTTTTGCGTTGAACAATTTTGCCATAATTTAAAACGTGCGCGGAGGTAGGAACTGAATTCATTAATTCGGTTAAATAGCTGTTCCCACCAATTTCATCAAGTAATTTTTTTTCTCTAAGACGATTGGCAACGCTTAGCAAGTCGATTGGCTCTCCTTTTTCAAAAAGTTCCTGACAAGCTTGGTAAATTTCCTGATGAATTCTCCGATAAAAGTCTTTCGATTTCAAAAAATCAGCCACTTTGATAATGGCGTTTTTATCTAACATCAAACAACCCAAAAGCGATTTTTCAGCTTCTATGCTCTGAGGAGGTAATTGTTCTGGTAATCCGGAGGTCGAAGAGGATAAACCCTCTTCTCCACCTCTCGCCGACGCTCGGGTATTTGAAGAATTATTAGTCATCGCGTATAATATAACAAAATCATATTAGCTTGGCAAGGCTTAAATTCACGATCATTAATTATCGATTTTTAAATATAATATGAAGATAGCTCTTATTTCTTTCCACAGTTTTTACCAGCCCGGCGGCGTAAAAAGGCATATTTTAGGGTTGGCTAAAGAATTCAGAAAGAGAGGAGTCGAAGTCAAAATTATCGTCCCTCGCAGAAAAAGGCATGAAAATTACGGAAAAGATGTTATTTTACTGGGAACCTCTTTCCCGGTAGTGGTCGGTGGGACCGAAACGGACCTGGTTATAAACTTTAACCCTTTGGCTATTGAAAACGTTTTAAAAAAAGAAAAATTCGATATTTTACACTTTCATAATTTTACTCCTCCCTCGGCCTTTCAAATCTTAGAAAGGTCAGAATTGTTAAATATTGTAACCATTCATGCCAATATTGAGAAAAGTAAATTTTTGAAGAGGTCGGGCTTTTTATATCTTTGTAAAAGAATCATCCAGTGGAAGGTAGACGGATTAATCGGGGTGGCCTCCCTGACTCTTAAGGGCTCTGAAGGTTTTAAAGGGCCTAAAACAGTCATCCCGAACGGGATAGATTTAGATGAATTTAATCCAAGAGTCTCTGGTCTGAAAAAATTCTCCGACGAAAAGATTAATATTCTATTTCTTGGAAGAATTGAAGAAAGAAAAGGTTTGATTTATCTTTTAAGGGCTTATAAAATTTTAGAGAAAACTTTTTTAAATACCGAACTTCCATCTGTTGTGGAAGCGAGGGGGAAGAAGAGGGCGGAGTCCTCTTCGCCCCTAAGGCTGATTGTTGCTGGTGAAGGATCTTTAAAAAGTTATTTAGAAAAGTGGGTCAAAGAAAATAAATTAAAAAATATTATTTTTGAAGGAAAAGTACCGGAAGATAAAGTAGCTTCTTTCTATAAAAGCTGTGATATTTTTTGCAGCCCGGCAATTTTTGGCGAAAGCTTCGGTTTGGTTTTAGTGGAAGCCATGGCTTGCGGAAAGCCAGTAGTGGCTTTCGCTAACGAAGGCTATAAAGGGGTTTTGGGGGACACTAAAGGCGCGAGATTTTTAGTTAAACCCAAAGATTATAAGGCTCTAGCCAAAAAATTAGAAATTTTAATTAAAAATCCAAGGCTAAGAAAAGAAATGGGCCAGTGGGGGATTGAAGAAGCTAAAAAATACTCCTGGGAAAAAATAGCTGATCAAATTTTAGACTTTTATCAAATTTGTTTAAAAGAAAGGAGGAAACAAAGAAAAAATTTCCCCTTGGAGTTGGAGAAATCTTTTAACAAAATTCTTAACAGGTTATATGATAAAAAAATCCTAAATTGGCTGAAATATCCAAAATAATAGCAATTTAAAAAAAGAGGAGGGAGTAAAAAATGAAGGTCGCCCGCCAAAGAGATCGTTATAGAAGCATTGAGAAGAATAGAAACTACAGAAGACGAAGGATTTGATTTTCTAATGAATACTTCTCAGAGAATTTGTAAGGAAAACCCTTATATTGCCGAATTTATCGATGCCGTACTAGTAGGTTGGAGAAAAGATCCGCCAACTAATCAGGTGTACAATTAGGAACTATACTTGCTGTTCTCGTAACCTTGGTAGATATGTTTGATCGACAGGAACATATGGAGGCATTAAAAGAGCAATATGGAAAAATTGGGAGCTGAGACTTAACATAAAAGTAAGTCAATTCTCAACTCTCTTTATTTTTGGGCCCTGTTTTGTATCTTCAACCCAGTAGCCCATTTGCTTTATTTTTTTTCTAACCTCGTCGGCTTTGAGCCAAGTTCTCTCTCGACGATATTTTTCTCGTAACTTAACTAATTTCTTTATTTCCTGAGAAACTTTCGGTTTTTTAACCTTGGCAAGATTTAGCCCTAAAACTTTATCAAAATCAAGCAATAAAGCTCTTTTATCCTTTATATTTAACCTTTTATCTTTTATTATTTTCCACGTTAAAGCAAGGGCCCTGGGCATATCTAAATTATCGTTAATAAAATCTAAAAACTTTTTCTGGTAATTTGCTGAAGATTTATTCTCTGCCAGTTTTGCCGGAGAAAATTTTAATTCCCTCATTTTTTCATACAGTTTATTTAGGGCATTTTGGGCGCTTTCTAACGCTGGCCAAGAAAAATTAAGTTTTGACATATAGTGAGTAGTTAGGCAGAGATAACGATAGGCAAGGGGATTAAATCCTTTTTTGATTAAGTCTTTTAAAATAACAATATTCCCTTCCGATTTTCCCATTCGGCCGCGATCTATTTTTAAAAATTCTCCGTGCAGCCAAAAGCGAGCCAAGTTTTTACCAAAAGCAGCTTCTGATTGGGCGATCTCGTTAGTGTGATGAATCGCTATGTGGTCAATGCCGCCGCAATGAATATCGAGGGGTATACCCAAGTATTTTGCCGCCATCACCACACATTCTGTATGCCAGCCGGGAAAGCCACGGCCCCAGGGTGAATCCCACTCCATCTGCCTTTTTACTCCCGCTGGAGTGAATTTCCATAAGGCAAAGTCAGCCGGACTCTTTTTGCCCGGAACCATTTCAACCCTGGCTCCTGCTTTTAATTTCTTTTTCTTTTGGCCAGTTAATTTGCCGTAATTTTTCGCTTTTGAAGTGTCAAAATAAACTCCGTCAGCAATTTTGTAAGTGAAGCCTTTCTTCTCTAAAATTTTTATAAGGTTAATTTGGTCATCAATCGTTTCGGTCGCTTTTACCCAGATATCCGGCTCTTTTATGTTTAAAAGCTTTAAGTCCTTTTTGAATGATTTTGTATAAAATTCGGCGATTTGCCAGGCGGTTTTTTCCTCTCTTTTTGCCCCAATTTCCATCTTGTCCTCGCCGGTATCGGCATCTGATGTTAAGTGGCCAACATCCGTAACGTTCATTACATGTTTTACTTTATAGCCATTGTATTCCAAAACTCGCTTCAAAATGTCTTCAAAAGTAAAAGTTCTCAAGTTTCCAATGTGGGCAAACCAGTAGACTGTGGGCCCGCAAGTATAAAGCCCCGCTTTTCTATCTTTTAAAGGTTTGAAAATATCTTTCTTCCGAGATAAAGTATTGTAGAGTCTAAGCATAGTTTTTTTAATTCTACCATAAATCTAAATATCTTTCAGCTCGGTCTGGTAAAACCGTCACAACGTTTTTATATTTTTTACTTAGTTTCAAGGCAGCTAAGACATTTGCTCCCGAGGAAATCCCGATCAATAAACTATATTTCTTAATTAACTGCCTGGCCATTAAGATAGCATCTTTACTTTTAATCTCAATCACTTCATCAATCAAATTAAAATCTAAATTCTTCGGGATGATTCCGTCTGAAATTCCTTCAATTTGATGTAGCGATTCGGCTGCCTCTACTCCAATTATTTTTACTTTTGAAAATTTAGATTTTAGAGCTTTAGCTACCCCAGTTAGAGTTCCTCCGGTTCCAAATCCAGCCACAAAAGCATCAATTCTCGGAACTTCTTTTAAAATCTCCTGGCCTAAACCTTTTCGGTGGGCTTCAATATTATCAGGATTTTCAAATTGCTTGGGCAGCCAAACTTTTCTATATTTCCTTGATAATTCCTCAGTTTTTCTAATTGCTCCCTCTAAGCCTTTTTTTTCCGGGGTTAAAACAATTTTTGCTCCAAAAATTTTTATTAACTTCCTTTTTTCTTTACTAATACTCTCTGGCATTACGGCTATAAATTTATATTTTTTAATCGCTGAAATCATAGCAAAACTTACTCCGGTATTACCGGAAGTAGCTTCGATTATGTAGGAATTTGCCCTTAATTCTCCTCTCTCTTCAGCTCTTTCAATCATATATTTTGCCATTCTGTCTTTAATAGAACCTGAGGGGTTGGTTGTTTCCAGTTTGGCATAAATTCTTCCAATTTTAATTAGGGGCGTGTTGCCAATTGTTTCTAAGACATTTTTTTCTTTCATAAAATTAAAAAGCCTCTTTTTGGAAGAGGTTGGCTCAATCGGTTTATAACTATAATAACTAATTTCTAATCAAATCAACCCCTTCCCTTAAAGAGGTACAACAATCACAACAGGCAATAGTTCTGAGGTTAATTTGATTTCTCATAATTTTGGTTCTTATTTTAGATTAGCAAACCTTAAATAACTGTCAAGGGAAACCGCCTCTTGATTTCTGAGGAGATTTCTGATAAACTAAATTGTTTGGGAATTAATAAAATTCAATTCTTAGACGCTCTTTTGATGTAGGCTATATGTCGAAATCAAGAGAGAAAAAATAATAAAGGAGGAAATGAATGGGCATTGCCGTAGACGTTGCCATGGTTGACTGCGATGGAGTGATAATAAATTCCACCCCAGAGATCTGCAGGGTTGGCATAGAATGTGTGGGGAAGTTTTTCCCCGTAAAGAACCTTGAAAAAAAAGCAGAAGAGTTAGTTGTCCGTTTTGGAGGTGAAGGCTTTGCTGCTGCATTTAAGAAAGCTCTTGAATCACTTTTCCCGGGAGAAAAAAATAAAGAAAAAAGAGAAAAATGCTGCCAGATGATGATAGCGAGAAGAGGGGAAATATATAATAAAGCAAAGCCCTTTCCTGGAGCGATAGAGACAGTCAAGAAACTTGCTAGGAGCTATCATCTGGTGATTTCCTCTGGCCTTGAATGCGATATTATCAATGATTGGCTCAGGAGAAATGGTCTCGGAAAATGTTGGTTTGAGATGATTTATGGAGAAGAGGACGGGAAAAAAGCTGCTCACCTTGAGCTCATCCGGACAACATACCCCGGCGTTTGGGTATGGGTTATAGGGGATTCACTCGCTGAAATGAAACTAGACGATTTTTCAATCGGAGTCGCCAAACAGTTCTGGCACCAACAATTGCTCTTGGAAGGAGGGGCTGGAGTAGTTATTAGCGCCCTGAAAAGAATATTCGACGTACTCTAAGTTACTGGGGATATTTCTGGTTTAGGTATGATGGGCGGCCATTTAGGTCGCCCATTTTCTTTTGATTTTTTTGGAAATTTGCGCTAAGATAATAAAATATGGATTTCACCGAAGGATTAAAAATATTTTTATTGGCAATGACCCCCATTGGCGAGTTAAGAGTAGCTATACCCATTGGTTTGACGGTTTACCAGTTGAATCCGGTTAGCGTTTATTTTTTCGCTGTTCTAGGAAACATTCTTGCTGTTTTTCTACTTCTTATCTTTTTGGGCGTTTTTTCCAGATGGACTTCCGGAAATATTTATTTTTTAAACCGTTTTTTTGGCTGGCTTTCCTCCCGGACAAAGAAGAACCATTATGATAAAGTGAATAAATACGGTCTTTACCTTCTGCCTTTTTTTGTAGCTATCCCTCTGCCTGTCACCGGCGGCTGGACAGCCGCTTTTATCGCTTTTGTTTTCAGAATGCCTTTTAAAAAATCTTTTTCTCTGATTTCTTTGGGAGTGTTAATCGCAGGATTAATTGTTTTATTTCTTACTCAGGCCGGAATCACGATCGAAAAAAATTTTGGCTGGCAAATACTGATAAGTATAGTATTAATTTCAGGGGTCGTTTATTGGTTATATAAAAAAACAATAACAAAATAAACTAACATGAAAAAAACAGACGCCATTATTAGCCCGGTAATCGGACTTTTTATCGGAGTTTTCTTATTTATTTCTTTAAGAACGCTCCAAATAAATATTTCTCAGAGCTGGCTTCTTATAATCATTTTCCCTCCCTTGACTCTGTTCGGTTTATTTACTGCCTCAATCATTGGAAAGAAATTTTCTGCCCTTTATCAGATAGCAAAGTTCGTATTAGTCGGTGCCCTAAATACTATGATTGACCTGGGGGCCTTGAACTTTTTAATGTCGATTTCGGGAATTTATACAGGTGTCTTTTATTCAATTTTCAAAGGTCTCTCTTTTTTAACAGCTTCCACTAATAGTTATTTCTGGAATAAACACTGGACTTTTGAAAAGAGAGAAGAAGCTTTTGTCCGCCAAGAATATTTTAAGTTTTTAGTAATAGTCGGTATCGGCTTTTTAATCAATGTCGGGATTGCCACCTTTGTAGTCAATATTATTGGTCCACAATTCGGTATATCAGAAGAATTATGGGCAAACGTTGGTGCTTTTGTGGCTATTTTATTCGCCTGGGTCTGGAATTTTACCGGCGCAAAATTTATAGTTTTTAAGAAATAAGCTTCAGCTGTATGTCGTTAGCTCTATATCGTAAATATAGACCGCAGACTTTTGCCGAAATTATTGGACAAGAGCATGTGGTAAAAACTTTAAGCAATGCTATCTTTTCGGGTCGAATAACCCACGCATATTTGTTTTCCGGTCCACGGGGCTGCGGAAAAACAACGATCGCCAGAATATTAACCAAAGCGGTTAATTGTCAAAATCGAAAAGAGGGCCAATTTGAACCTTGTAATCAGTGCTCATCTTGTCGGGAAATTAATGAAGGAAGAGCCATGGATTTGCTTGAAATTGATGCTGCCTCTCATCGAGGGATTGATGAAATAAGGGAATTAATAGATGGTATAAAATTTGTACCAACTAAATTAAAATACAAGGTTTTTATCGTAGATGAAGCTCATCAGCTCACAAAAGAAGCCTTTAATGCACTTTTAAAAACTCTGGAAGAGCCGCCCAGCCACGCCATTTTCATATTAGCCACCACCGAAATCCATAAAATGATTCCAACCATTATTTCCCGGTGTCAAAGATTTGATTTTAGAAAATTAATCTTACCAGAAATTTTACAGAGACTAGAGCTTATTTGTAAAAAAGAGAAGAGTAACTTCCAAAAATCAGCCCTGGAATTGATTGCCTTGAATTCTACCGGCTCTCTTCGCGATGCCGAAAGCTTGTTGGGTCAGGCCTTAACCTTTACCAGCGGTTTGAATCGGGAAGTCAAGGCTGAAGATATTAAAGATTTGTTGGGACTCGTTGGGATAGAGTTGGTCAGTAAATTTACCGACTTTCTTTGCCAGAAAAAGGCGAAAGAAGCTGTTAATTTTTTGAATGAAATTCTCGAAAAAGGGTTGGATCCTCAGGAATTCAGCAAATCTTTAATCAATTACTTGAGACAAGCTTTGATTTTAAAAATAATAGGAAGTGACTCTGTATCGAATCCTATTATTACTGGATTGACCAAAGAGGAATTTGCCAAGCTTCAAGAGCAATCAGCTGCGTTTAAAGAGAATGAATTACAGAAGATTTTAAACCTTTTCCTGGAAGCTCAAAATAAGATAAGATATTCACCCATACCCCAGCTGCCTTTGGAACTAGCAACGATTGAAGCTATCGGATTGACTAATAGTTAAAGCTTAATAAACTAACAATGATTTTTTGCGGGGTCGTCTAATGGTAGGACATCATCCTTTGGAGATGACTATCTAGGTTCGAATCCTAGCCCCGCAGCACTTAATTTTGAACTCAAATTTTACTACCCGTCGTGGACGGTTAGAACTTCTGTCGCCTTTCAGCGTTTTTTAATAGACATAATTAAGATTTTCTTTTATAATTTTAGAATATGGTTAAAAATAAAACACCAAAAAGAGGGGACTGGATAGAAGATGAAAAAAATCAAAAGCTTCTTGTTGAAATGTGGGGAGATTATATTAATTGGGATAAGAGAAGAGAAATAGAGAAAGGTTGGTTAGTTAACCAACTAAAAAGATTTAATTGCAAGAAAATTTTTGACAGCTGTGTAGGTGATGGTTGCGATGCCATTTATTTAATAAAACAAGGATTTGATGTGGTGGGCAATGATATTGATGAGCTTTTTATTCAAAAAACTCTTCAGAATATAAAGAAAGAGAATGTTCAACTAAAGATTTACAACCTTGATTGGCGGGAACTTACTAAAGAAATTCCCAAACAATCCTTTGACGCTGTTCTTTGCACTGGGAATTCTCTTTATTGTCTTTTTGGAAAAGAAAACAAAATTGAAGCTTTAAAGCAGTTTTACACAATTCTCAAAAAAGAAGGCATTTTAATTATTGATGAAAGGAATTACCAATATGTTTTAGATAATCGTGAGAAAATCCTAAAACAGAAACCTCATACTACAGGGTGTATGTATTATGGAAAACGTATCTACGGCAGAATTATTGAGATTAAAGATGATAGAATTAAGTATGAACTCTATGATAAGAAGAATAAAAAAGCTACTTTTGCTATTTTGCAACCCCATAAACGAGGAGAACTTAATAAAAATCTGAGGAAAGTAGGTTTTCAGAAAATAGAACAGTATAGCGATTATCAATCAGGAGAGAAACCAAAAGCCATCTTTTACATGTATGTTTGTCAAAAGTAGTTTCTTTCTCGCACAGGTTCTAACATCGTCCAACGCCCCTGCAATTTTAAGCTAAGCTAGCTGCCAAACAGGTCCGAACGTCGTCCAATACCCCCAGCTACCTTGAGCGCGGTTCGAGCGACCGAGCCGCTTAATATTTTTTGAAAAATTACAAAAATAAAACATTATGAAAGATTACGAAAATATCAAAGATGAAGAATATTACTCTGAGTTGCAAGCCTCTATAAGAAGCTATGATGCGAAATTGTGGATGATACCTGGTTTATTTTTTGTTGTGGTTGGTCTAATTATAGGCAATCTAGACTATGTTACTCTATCATTTAAAAATGCAATAATTTCATTTTGCGGATCATTTTTTTTGTGGATACTAATACTGTTATACACTAAGGCACACATCTTTCATATTTTGATCCAAAAAAAGATAAAAGAATTTGACGACAAGTTTAACAGCATAGAGAACAATAAGAGAATAGAAAGAATTCCCTTAACTTCAATGCACGAAAAAAAAGTCAAAAGTATAATGGAAAAATTAGAAAAGATAAAAAAAGAAGAAGAAAAAAAAGGTGAAAAAGGAGATGTAGATGCAGGAGCAGGGTTCGATCGTTTTCAAAAATTTATAGCAGATAGAAGGGTCTCTAAATGGATAAGAACTATAATGTTTTCAGCATTTATAATTAGTTCCTTGTTTTCTATTGTTTGTTTTATACGATCTATTAGTTTATTCTTAAAATAGCCCCGACCGAGACGCGTCACTTAGAGGCCTCGGAAACGCCCGAAATTCCTCTTAAAATCTCGGTTCTAGACCGGGTCTCACAGCTACCTTGAGCGCGGTTCGAGAGACCGAGCCGCCTCATATTTTGACAAGTAGTTTGATTTTATATCCCGGTACCCCGATAGGAAATCGAACTTTATTCGGGAGGGAATCTCGTCAATTAATCCCCAAAACGGCGCTTTTATGGAAAAAATAAAAAACAATTTGGTGATTGAGTTGCACGTCCCTGATTTAGAGATGGTGAAAGGTTTTTATTCAAAACTCGGTTTTGAAATTACTTTGGATGACAAGCTTAACGAAAAAGAGCTCGGGTATTTGACTATGACTCGAAAAGATCCACTGGGAAATACTATGTTAAATTTTTACGGTGGTGACGGGCGGGTATATAGTCAGTCTTTTTTCAAGCAGTTCCCCAAAGACACAAAAAGGGGCTATGCTACAGAAATAACTATAACGACAGGAGACATAGAAAAAATATATAAAAAAGCATCTCGAGAGCTAAAGGATAATATAGCGAGAGAACTCAAAGAACTAAAAGATCATGGGCACAAATGGAAGGATTTTCGGATGGTTGATCCCTTCGGTTTCTATATAAGGTTTACCGAGTTGATTGATTGGGGTCAAAACTAATATGAAATTATTTTTATGAAGAAAAAAATACAAATATTCATAGTTCACGGCGGCATGACTTTTAAAAATAAGAAAGATTATTTGTATTTCTTGAAAAACAGAGAAATTTCGATTAAGAAGAAAAAAGACTGGACCGCCGATTATTTGAGAGAAAAATTGGGTAATCGTTTTGAAATAATCAAGCCCCGAATGCCTCTGCAGGATAATGCCAAGTACGGTGATTGGAAAATTCATTTTGAAAGACATTTTCCTAAGTTAAGAAACAATATTATCTTGATCGGGAACTCTTTGGGCGGAATTTTTTTGGCAAAGTATTTATCCGAAAACAAATTTCCCAAGAAAATATTATCGACTTATTTAATCTGCCCGCCGTTTGACAATACGTTAACCGGGGAAGATTTAACTGGCGGGTTCAATTTGAAGCCCAATTTGTCTTTAATCGAAAAAAATTCTAAGAATCTTTACCTCATATTTTCAAGAGACGATAATATTGTTCCGGTATCTCATGCCGAAAAATACAGAAAGAAGCTGAAAAACGCAAAAATTATTACCTACAAGAGTAAAAACGGTCATTTCATGATATCCAAATTCCCAGAAATCGTTAAATTAATTAAAGCTAATATCCAGAGAAAGTAACTGACCCGCCTGAGATTCGAACTGGAAAATACAGGATTTTGAATATAAAATGAAGCTATAATTCGAGTCGCAGCGCAGCAGCCATCTTATGCTAAGTCAGGTGACTGAGACGCTTCCAGTGTTTTTAAAAAAATATGTACAAACCAAACTATCAAGACGGAAGTATTGTTAATTTAATGAGCTCCATTAAAAAGGTCTTTGGTGGTAAGTCTGCATATAAACCGCTTAAGGGTTTCAATTTTTCTAAATTTTCTGGTAAAAATATAGTTTTAATTGCCATTGACGGACTTGGTTATAATTATTTAACAAAGCACGGAAAAGACAGTTTTTTATATAAAAACTTGAAAGGTAAAATAACTTCTGTTTTTCCCGCCACAACAGCTTCCGCTATGACCAGTTTTTCAACCGGTGTTGCCCCACAGCAACACGGATTAACTGGATGGTTCATGTACTTAAAAGAGATTGGAGCAGTATCAGTTGTCTTGCCGTTTACCACGCGCGCAGGCGATCTAGATTTAGCTAAAGGAAAAGTTAAATATAAAGATATATATAATCAGAAAAGTTTTTTTGAAGGATTAAAGGTAGGCTCGTTCTCTATTAAGAGCAAAGAATTCATTAATTCTGATTATTCTCGCGCAACCGACAGGGAAGCAAAACAACTTCCTTGCACTAATCTTAATGGTCTTTTTGATCAAATAAAAAGATCTTTAGCCGCAAATGATAAACAAAAATTTATCTTTGCCTATTGGGATAAATTTGACTGGCTAAGCCATAAAAACGGAACCAATGATAAAGCGGTAAAAAAACACTTTAACGCATTAGATAAAAAGATAAAAGCTTTAGCGAAATTTTTAAACAATAAAAATACCGTAATTATTGTTTCATCTGACCATGGTTTGGTTAACGCAAGCGGAAAAAGAGTTATTCGGTTGAAAGATCATCCGCAGCTTGTTGAAACATTAGTCATGCCTCTCTGTGGCGACGCAAGGTTAGCATATTGTTATGTGAAACCAGAAAAAGTTAAGCAATTTGAAAATTATGTAAAAACAAAATTAAAAAAAGTTTGCGAAATGCACAGAAGCGATGAATTGATAAAGAATAATTATTATGGATTATTTAAACCGAACAAAAGGCTTAAAGACAGGATTGGCGACTATGCTTTGATAATGAAAGATAATTATGCAATAAAAGATTTAGTTTTAGGTGAAGTTAGAAATGAATGGATCGGCCATCATGGTGGTGTGAGCGAAGACGAAATGTTTGTACCGCTGATTGTTATTGGATAAAAGGAAAGAAAAATCACCGAGGTTATCGGTGATTTTTCTTTTACTGAATTAGGATTTTTTTATCTTTAAGGATTAGTTTACTTTTGAGAAAGTAAAGGAGCTCTCTTTTCTTAACCAGCGTCCAGCTGGCGGAGCAAATTTCCGCCTATTTCTTTGGGCGGTTTTTTGGTTGACAATTGACAAAATTATTAATTTAAGTTATTCTAAATTAGTTTTTTAAAATCAAAATAGTAAAATAAAGAAGGAGGTGAAATAATGAAAATACCGAATTTTACTGTCCAGTGGCACTTGGTTACGGCTTGTGGTAATTCTTGTCGACATTGCTATATAGACAAAAAAAGGGAAAGCTTGCCGTTAGAAAAAATGCAAGCAATAGTGAATAATTTGAAGCAGATAATAGCAATCTGGGGCTGCCGCTTAACGATTAGTTTTTCTGGAGGAGATCCTTTATTGTATCCTCATTTCTTCCAATTACTTGATTATCTAAAAAGAGAAATTCCCGATTGTGATATAAGAATTTTGGGTAATCCTGAATTATTGACTCCTGAGATAATTGAAAAATTAAAAGATTATAATCTCTTTTATTACCAGATAAGCCTTGATGGAAAAAGAGAAATCCATGATTATTTCAGGTATCCAGGAAGTTTTAACGAATCTGTTACGAAACTTCAATTATTAGCGGAGTCAGGAATTAAAACGGCCGTAATGTCGACTGTGAGTAGGGACAATATCAACGAGATTCCTGATTTAGTTGATTTAGTTGCAGAAATAGGAGTAAATTTTTACGATTTTAGTAGATTTATTCCTATAGGACGAGGGTCAGAAATGAAAAATAGTTCTTTTATTCTGCCAGAAGAATTTAGGCAATTCCTCATTGAGATGCAAGAGAGATACAAGAAACACGAAGATAAGCAGACGTTTTTTGGGAGGAAAGAACCCTTATGGAAATTACTTCAATACGAAGAAGGTACTTTTGAACCCTTGAAAGACGACAAGGGCCTAATCTGGAGTGGTTGCAATATAGGAGCAACTAGTGTTACAATTCTTGAAGATGGGACAGTGCTTGCTTGCCGGAGGTTGCCGGTTGTTATCGGCTATACTCCTCAACAGACAATAAGAGATTTGTTTATTTCCTCAGATAGATTGAACTATTTAAGAGAGTATGATAAAATAGAAACGTGCAAGGATTGTCCGCTTCTTCTATATTGCCGGGGATGCAGAGCAGTTGCTTTCGCAAGTGAGGGAAACTACTTTGCTCCTGATCCCCAATGTTGGAAATAAAAAGAAAAAGGAGGTAAGAGCCATGAAGCCTGAGGAGGGTCTTCCCAAGCCGGATGCAAATGTTCTTTCTCGATATGCTGCCTGGAACCCAAGCGTTACTAAAAAGGAAGAACAGGCTGTTTGTTCCGTCTGTGGTTGCAGCAACGGCTGCGGTGCTCCCGGTAACCGGGGAAAGTGATAGACCTAGCGGTCTATCCCAAAAAGGGAGGATTAAAACCTTAAATCCTCCCTTCTTTTTTTAAGAACTTCGCAAAAGAGACAATTTTTTAGTAGAATAAAGATATGAGCAATTATCCAAAAATAATTTTTAAATACTCTTGGATTTATGATCAAACCTGGAAAGAAGGGTGGTTGGCGAGAAAGAAAACAAAAAATTACCCTTCTTCGAAGAAAGTTTTTAATTATATTAAGAAAGTGAGGAGGACGTGGAAAAAAGAAGAAAAAAGAGCCCTTCAAGAGATTTCAAGGATTACTGATTTGAAATGGAAATCAAAATCAATAGACTGCTACGTGGTCGGAAGATGCAGGCCATTTTCTTATCCATTAACAATGCCGATTTATGAAAAATATCCAGATTATTTTATTGATGTTCTTACCCACGAGCTAATTCACAATATTTTTATCCAGAATGAAAAAGAAACAGAAAAAGCTTGGCGATTTTTTGAAAAGAAATATAAAAAAGAATCAAGAATAACTAAAAATCATATAGTTTTACATGCAATTCACTCCCATATTTATTCGAAACTTTACAATGAAAAAAGACTAAAAAGAAACATTAAATTTACAAATCGTTTCCCCGATTACAAAAAATCTTGGCAAATTATCCAAAAAGTAGGTTATAGAAATATAATCGATGAATTTGTAAAGAGAATCTAATGCTTCGGTATACAGGTTCTAACAGTGTCCAGCTGGCGGAGCCCCGATTCCCCCTCGCCGTTTTCTCAAGAAGGCGGTTTTTTGGTAGGAGTCGCCATTGACAAATTAATATTTTATATGGTATAATATAAACGGACAGAGGAAATAATTCCCTTTTCCAAATTTCCTCAAATCTTGTCCAGAAAGGAGGTGAAGAAGATGTCAATGGACGAGAAGAGGAAACACGAGATTGGCTATAAACTACTTTTGTTTCGGGCTGGGAATGAAGGTGTTAAACTCAACTCGAATTTCAAAAGAGAGCTAGGTAATATAGCCAAAGGTACAGGTATTTCTCTTCAAGAGCTTGAAGAATTCACAAGAGCAGGTCTTAAAGACCTCGCTGACCAAGCTCTTAAGTAAGAGGAATATCTATCCAAAGGGTAGAAGACAAGGTTGAACGCTATGCGTTCCTAAAATGGTAAATGTGCTTCTCTTTGCCAAGGCAAAGAAAAAAGGCAGAACATGAGAAAGTCTCTCCTCCCTTCTACCCTCATCCCTAATTAAGTGTCCGAAAGAGATTTACTTAGGACAAGAAATCAGCTTATTAGCTGGTTTTTTGTTTCTTTAAGTGCAAAAAACAGGTTCTAACATCGTCCAACGCCCCTGCAATTTTAAGCTAAACTAGCTACAAAACAGGTCCGAACGTCGTCCAATACCCCCAGTTATATAATTCAATATTTCTGTTAATAATTATACTCCACCTTTGAAAGAATGCTGTTTTTTGATATGCTAGGATAATGTATAATAAAATAATAATTAAATAAAAACGAGAATTAATTATGAAAACCACAATCAAGCTTTCTTTAATTTTAACTATTACGGGGTTTTTATTAATTCCTTTACTTGTAATCCCTGAGTCTGTTCTAGCAGATGGAATGATTATCAGGCCAGACCATTATTCTGACCGTTGGGATTATTTGGGAGAAAGTAATCAACAAACTTTTATTAATTATGAGAATGGTTTGGAGAAAATGATTTTGAGCATTGGTATAGAAGAGACAACTGAAAACGCTGTTTGGATTTTTCCCGTCCCGGCAGATCCCGATAAAGTAGTTATTGATGTAGTAACTAAAATGCCACAATTAAGAGGAGAAGAAATTACTAAAAAAGCGAAATCAAACCTGTTCGACATCGAAAAGTCTTTACCAATTACCCAAATTTATACAATTCCTTTTATTGACTGGTGGGGGATAAGCACTTATAAGGGAACAGAAGGAATGCTTAATGCGCCTTCTTTTGGGCTGGGAGGAGAAAGCGTAGAGACCGATGTAATAGTGCACGAACAGCTAGAAAAAGAAGGTATTACTACTGAAATTATTACAGCTAAAACTGCCCAAGCTTTGTACCAATACCTTATAGCGAAAGGTTTAAATATAGAACAAGGCTCAATCCCTATTTTAGACCATTATATTGGTAAGGAGTTTACTTTTGTTGTTTCTTGGATTTCTAAGCAAGAATCATCAATAGGCCAACGGGGTATTTTTGTAACATTCCCGACAGAAAAGATTTATTATCCTTTACTTCCAACAAGTGTTTACGGAAGCCAAAATATACCCATTACAATTCGTATAATAGGTTTTGTTAGCCCAAAAGTTTTTAATGATATAAAAGATTATACAAAAATTAGTTATTACTTAGATAAATATGAGTGGCTTTGGGATGAGAATGGATATGGATATTCTGAAGCCGAGATTCAATCAATGTCCGAGTTCTTTGGTCCAAAACTAAAAGTATATGAAAAGTATGGTGCAACCGAGGCAACCCTTGAGAATATAAAATATACTAAAATAGAGATCAACGCACCCTCTAAAATGTTTATAGATGATTTATGGATTAACAATACAACTCCCTTAAGAACTATCCCCGCCTCATTTATTTCCGAGCATTTAGTTATAACTGGTATTCTTTTGTTAATTTTAACTTCTATAATTACAGGGTTATTGGCCGGCATTATTGTTTTTCGAGAAGCAAGGAGCAGAAAGGGATTAATTAAATTCGGACTAATTGGTATATTTAATTGCTTTTCAATAATCGGATTAATAATTGCCACCCTATTTGTTAAAACGAAGGAAATTAAAGAGGAGGATAGAGAGTTATTCGCAGAATTTAAAAAGAGAGGGTATTCAACTCGGGCAATTCAGTCAAGAGATTTAAGAAAATTAGGGTTTATTCCTTTATTTTCGATATTATTTTTGGGAATATCTTGGATAATAATTGAGTTGATAAAGATAATTTTATAGAAAAATCTAATATAGTAAAGATTTAAGCTAAATTAACTTAGGATATTTAAGATAGCAAAGTATATATGCTGATAATATAAAATCCGAGTTATTCCATCTCAAAAATTGGTATTATAAAGTCTTCTTTAGTTTGTTTATAGTAGGTTCTAATAGCGTTCAGCCCTCGCAGCCATCATATGCTAAGTCAGGTGACCGAGTCGCTTAGCTTCAAAAACCGCCTAATCGGCGGCTTTTGATTTGACAGATTATAATTTATATTCTATAATATAAATAGAAAGTAACTTAAAAATAGGAGGATATATATAATGAAAACTATAGGAGATTTGCCTAAAGAACTTGAGGAATTCATCGGAAAACATGTAGTGATAAAGGCTAACAAAGTCCATAATATCTGTCACGAAGCTAAGGGTCATTGGAAAGATGGTTTTGCGGGCGGCGAGTGGGTAATTGATGTTCCTCTTTATTTTACGCACACCAAGGAACCCACGGTTTTCAGCGGAGTATTACGCGGAACAGTTGTGGAAGAATTTAGAGGATACCGTACGTACATTCTAATAGATCCCGATGATAAAGAGCTTCTGAAGAGTGCTGCAACGAAGATAAATCTAAATCCTAAAGAAATAAGAGTTCCGGTGAACCACTCACTAATAGAAATCACAGAGATTGAGATTGAGTTAGGCAAAACAGAGAAGAAAACCATCGGCATTAACTACATTTCTATTTAACTATATCCTCTGTGATAATCTAACGAGACAAGGGCAGGGAAGTCTTACGACATCCCTGCCCGATTTCTTTTACTCGAGTATTATTTTCTTATCTTTTAGAATCAGTTTGCTTTTCAGAAAATCGTCTTTTGGGCGGTTTTTTGGTATAATTGAAACATGAAAGCAAAAACCCTAATTATTATAATAATCTTACTTGGTTTAGGTGTAGGAGGATATTTTGTTTGGAAAAATATTTCTCTGGCCGAGCAATTCACACGGTGGTTATCCTCGCCGTTCACGGGTATAGCCAGTGCGCCTTTCGTCATCAATAACACTGACCCAGTTCTAGGCGGTGCCCGGGGCCTGGTCATCAACGAGGCTGAGACAACTGCCTACATAATTGGGGAGTTTTCCGCCGAATTGAGCAAGGTGGATATAGACCCTAACTCTCCCAGCTTCGGACAGACGACAGTCATTGCAACCGACCTGCTACGCCCTAATGGCTTGGCGGTGAATCGCGCCGAGACGGTGGCCTATGTTACTACCGAAGTCGGCTACGATAGAACGGGCGCTAACCGGCTGGTGCAAGTCGATCTGGCAACTGGTGAAGCCGTCACGCTGAACGCTCAGATGGGCCAGCCCACCAACATCGCCCTCAGCCAGGACGAAACAGAAGGCTATGTCATGGATTTGCAGTGGGGAGGGCTGTACCGGATGGACCTGGAGACGGGAGGCATCACCCCGATTGCCACCGGGCTGAATCATCCCTTTCCCGTGGCCGTCAACCAGGCAGAGACGCTGGCCTACGTGGTCACCGAGCCAGCCAGGTCAGGTGACTACCCAATGGGCGACCTGCTGGGCATCGACCTCCAAACCGGGCAGGTATCCACTGTGGCAGCAGAAGCGATTTTCGGCGCAAGCGGCATTAGCCTCAGCGCCGACGAGAGACTGGCTTTCGTCACCGAGTTCGGCCACGAAGGGGGTTGCGACGGCAGACTCAGCGTAGTGAACGTTGATCCCAGCTCTACCGACCTCGGCAATAAGACCGTCCTTGTCGCTGGTTTATGCGGCGCTCACGACGTAAAACCCAACAGAGCAGAGACGCTGATCTATTTTGTGGAGGTTGACAGTTCCAGATTCAGTGTGATCCGCGTCAATCTGGATCGGCTTAACTGGTGATACCTGGGGCGTTTGACTAGAGGAAAGGGGTAAACATATTTGTCTGCTGAATCCGTCAGGCCCGGAAGGGAGCAGCGGTAGGTAAAACAATCGATACTTATGGGGTTGCGGGGTGGGGTAACTTATGCTTTTAACGCCTCTGGTCTCAAAGCTGGTATATAAACATACTCCTCTTTTGCCTGGATTATAGTTCTAACGTCGTCCACGACCCGCAGCTACCTTGAGCGCGACCGTCCGTTATTTGGATGGTTCTTTATTTAAATTAAGTTGTCTTTTGGATTTTAAAATGATAATTTAAAAATAATGTACAGGAAAGATAGGCAAAATGAGCTTTATACAATGTTGGCAAAAAAAGAAGGGTATCCTGCCAGGTCAGTATATAAACTAAAAGAGATAGACAAAAAATATAAAATTATCAAAAAAGGCAGCCGGGTTTTAGATTTAGGTTGTGCACCGGGCTCCTGGCTTTTATATATTTCTCGAAAAGTAGGCAGCGAGGGAAAAGTAATTGGGGTTGATATTCAAGAAATAAAAATACCTCAAAAATCAAATATTACTTTTATTAAAAAAAATATTTTTGATTTAAAAGAATCCGATTTTGAAGATAAATTTGAAGTGGTGGTCTCCGATTTGTCTCCAAAAACTTCGGGCGTTAAATTCTTAGATGCTGGGAAATCCTTGGAATTAACAGAGAAGTCTTTTGAAATCGCGAAATTATTTTTATTACCTGGCGGAGATTTTATCTGTAAGATTTTTGAAAGTGAATCAAGCGATGAATTCTTTAAAAAAGTTAAGAATTATTTTGATTTTTCGAAGAGATTCAGGCCAAATGCAGTAATCAGGAGAAGTAAAGAATTCTATATTATTGGAAAGGAGTTTAAGGTTTAATACGAAAAGAGAAAAATCGCCAAATGGGCGGTTTTTTGGTAGAATAGGTTAATGATTGGATTAAATAATATGAATTGTCCAACCCCCAGTTTTTTAGAGATGTTTTTAGAGATATCTACGTTTCTTTTGATACTACCAATAGCAGTAGTGGTAATTTATTTCTTGGTAAGAAAATTTAATAAAACGATTAAATTTACAACGTTTCTAAGAACTATTTTATTATATTATCTTTGTGCCATAATACTTTACTCAATTTCTAATATTTTTTTAACCTCTCTTTATTTAAAAATTGCAAGATTTTCAATTTTTGCCATTATTTTATTTACAGTTTTTTACTTAATAACCAGAAGAGTCTTTGCAATTGACTGGAAAAAATCGTTGGCGATATTTCTATTAATGTCTTTTATATTATTTCCCATTTTAGATTATTTCCGTATACAGATTGGGTTTAATATGCTGATATTACCATTCTTAGAACAGCGAAAAACACAGACAGAGACATGGGATATTCAGTCTATAATTTACTGTAGTTTTCACCCATCTTTATATATGAGAATTATGAACAATATAGAAGGCGGCATAGCCTCTTGGCCAAGGAATTATCTATATGAGATAATAGTTAGTTGGCCAGAAGGTTAAATATATACGTTAAAACAGGTCCGAACATCGTCCAATACCCACAGTTTACAAAAGCCAAAGAATTGCCATTTAGGCGGTTTTTTGCTAGAATGATTTAACATGTTATTTCTAACTCAAGGTAAGACCAATTGGAAGTTTCTCTTAATTGTAGTCATCTTACTCATCATTGTTGGCGGAGGAGTTTCTTGGTTTATACAGCAGCAGGAAGCTGAAATTGTCCGCCTGATTCAGTCGCCAGAAGTAGTGGAACCAGAGAAAACCGCCGAAGACGAAACCGCTGATTGGGAAACTTATAGGAATGAAGAATATGGATTTGAGGTGAAATATCCTTCAGAAATAACAATTTCTTCTTATGGACCAAATGTTGCTCAGCAAGCAATAAATAGAGGTGAGCAGATTTCTGGAACAGTTACACCTTCTCTTGATACAGTTGTTTTTTCTGATGACGGTGGTCAATTGGGAGCTATTGGAATTTTTCACAAAACCGAAAAAGACCTTACAATAAATAATTATGATGATGGATATCTTTATCTTAGTGGACCCTGTGACCTTCTTTGGGGTTTTCATCCCGATAACATTAGCTTAACTTCTATTAATGATGTAACAGCTTTAATAGCAGAAGGAGAAATAATCATAGACGAAGAGGTCGTTTCTTATAATCATTGTTATTACCTAAAAAATCCAGATGAGAACCTTATAGTGATTAGTAACAGCGGATACAAAGAAGATATTTTTAGTCAAATGCTTTCTACTTTTAGGTTTATTGAAACTATATCAGTATGGCCAGAAGTTGAGAGCTTTGACTTAACCAATAAAACTTTTGAAGGAAAAATCTGGGCAAGCGAGCGAAAAGTAAGAATATTAACCACCGATTCTACAAAGTTTTATAGCACATCGGCACCAAACTGGGAGAAAGAATATTGGACCTTTCCTGAATTTTACTCATTGCTCCAAAATTGGACTGGTCCGTTATGGCCGTTTACAGTAGAAGGTATTTATGAAGGAGAAAACACCCTAAGGGCAGATGAAGTTTCCTTAATAGCTCAATAATTTTTCGTAAAAACAGGTTCTAACATCGTCCAATACCCCCAGTTAACAAATTAAAGGTCGTAATCAATAAAAAAATAAAACATTAAAAAATATGCCAAAGTGTAAATGTCCGAAATGCAATAAAGAAGTGGAATGTAAATGCGTATGTGAAGAATGCGGATGTGAATGCGAGTGTGAATGCAACCAAGAATAAGGTTCAAAAAATCGCCAATCAGGCGGTTTTTTGGTAGGATGAAATAAATTTTATGCTAGATAAAGGATTAAGTGAAAAACAAGTTTTAGGGCTGAGAAAGAAATGTGGTGAGAATGTAATCCCGTTTAAAGAGGAAACTACCTGGCTTTCTATTTTATTTTCTCAGTTAAAAAGTCCTTTAATTTACATTTTAATAATTGTTGGTTTGATCTCGCTCATTATAAAAGAATATTTTGATGCGAGTTTAATCGGATTTGTAATCATTATTAATGTCTTAATGGGATTCTTCCAGGAACACAATGCTAAGAAAACATTAACTGTCTTAAGAAAGATTTTAAAACCAAAAACGATGGTTATCAGAGAGGGTCAAAGAAAAGAGGTAGAGGTAAAAGAACTAGTTCTGGGTGATTTAGCAGTTTTAGGTTCTGGTGACAGAGTTCCAGCAGATGGCAAACTAATTGAGGGGGCGGGTTTATTGGTCAATGAAGCAATTTTAACTGGCGAGGAAGAAGCAGTGACAAAAAACGAAAAAGAAGGAAACAACCTTTTATTCATGGGTACAACCGTCATTTCTGGAAGGGGAATAATGAAGGTGGCAAAAATTGGTATGGAAACTGAAATGGGAAAGATTGGGAAAAGTTTGGCAGAAATAAAAGAAGAAAAAACGCCTCTCCAGATAAAATTAGAGGTTTTTGCTAAAAATTTAGCCATTATAGTTTCTTTAATTTGCATATTTATTTTTATCCTCGGAGTTTTTCATAAAGAAAATCCTTTTGAGATGCTCAGAATGGCAGTAATTTTATCAATAGCCGCAATACCCGAGGGTTTACCAATAGCAATAACAATGATTTTAGCCTTGGGAATGCGAAGAATTCTAAGGAGAAATGGATTAGTTAAAACTTTACTTTCTATTGAGACCTTGGGCTCAACTTCAGTCGTTTGTACCGATAAAACCGGGACCCTAACCGAGGGGAAAATGAAAGTTATAAAAACAGATTTTTTAGACAAAGACAAAGCGTTATTTGCTTTAACTTTAGATAACGAACAAAGAAGTAGTTTAGAAGTTGCCATTTGGGAGTACGTTAAAAATAAAAAAGAATTTAATCCCCAGGAGATTTTTGACCAAACGAAAAGAATTTATGAAGAACCATTTGATAGTGAAAAGAAATATTCAATGACTATAAATGAGTTAGAAGGCAGGGAGGTTGCCTTTTTAATGGGGGCTCCAGAAATCATCATTTTGTTTTGTCAAATTCCAGATAAAAATAAAAATAAAATTTTAGAGGAAATTGAAAAATGGGCAGATGAAGGATTAAGGGTTTTAGGGGTAGCTTTTAAAGAGAGGGGAGATTTAAAGGAGAAAAAAGATTTTTCTTGGTTGGGCTTAATTGGTATTGCTGATCCAATCAGGAAAGAAGCAAAAGAGGCAATTTTAATTGCTCAAAGGGCTGGTATTAAGATTAAAATAGCGACTGGAGACTATCGTAAAACTGCCGAAAGAGTGGCAAACAATCTCGGATTTAAATTGGAGTCGAAAAACATTTTGGAAGGCCAAGAATTAGAAGTGATTTCTGAAGAGGAATTGAAAAAAAGAATAAATGATATAATGTTATTCACTCGAGTTTCTCCTCACCAAAAACAAAAGATTGTCAAAACGCTTCAAGAAAGAGGAGAGATAGTAGCGATGACTGGAGATGGTATTAACGATGCTCCTGCACTCAAGAGGGCAAATATCGGGGTGGCAGTAGGCACTGCTTCCGATGTCGCCAAAGAAGCAGCAGATTTAATCTTACTTGATAATAACTTCAAAACCATAGTGGCTGCCTGTGAAGAAGGCAGATTAATCTTTTCTAATATCAAAAAAACGGTTGGCTATGTGCTTTCTAATTCATTTGCCGAAATCACCTTAATTTTTGGTGCCGTTCTTCTGGATCTTCCTTATCCTTTAACAGTTGTCCAAATTTTATGGATTCACCTTATCTGTGATGGACTTCCAGACTTAACGTTGGCTTTTGAACCAAAAGAGAAGTTATTAATGGCAGAAACTCCAAAAAATATAAAAAAAGAAGAGATACTCGGTGGTTTTACGAAGTTTTTAATCTTGGCTGTCAGTTTAGCTGCTGGCATCTTGTCTCTGTTTTTGTTCTGGTATTTAGGAATAAGAGAAGGAAATTTAAATCTTGGCCGGACTATTGCTTTCGCCACCATAGCCAGCGTTAGTTTAGTTTATATTTTTGCTTATAAGAATCTTAAAAAACCAATTATCAAGACAGAAAACTTTTTTCAAAATAAATTTATGTTTTTAGGAGTAGCCTATGGATTTTTACTTCTTTTTCTAGCAATTTATTTACCATTTTTAAATAAAATTTTGGGAACTATTCCCTTGGAACCATTTCACTGGTTATTAATTTTTGCTGTTATCCTATGTATTACTTTAATGGTTGAATTAGTAAAAATTTCTTCTAATCTTGTCACTAAGAAAAAATAGATAGGATAACAAAATTAAAAAACTATCACTGGTATTAGAAACAAGATGTAATAGTAGGGGGTTATGGTTTAACTAGAACTGGTACCTTAAAATACTCTTTTGTGTTCATAAAGTAGGTTCTAATAGCGTCCAAGCCCCGCAGCAAACTTCCGCCGCTTTCTCAAGAAGGCGGTTTTTTGTTTACACTGAACTTGTTGAAGTGGTAGAATGAAATAACATGCCACTTATTACTCAAGGTAAAACCAATTGGAAGTTTCTCTTAATTGTGGTTGTTTTGGCTGCTATTGTTGGCGGAGGGATATGGTGGTGGCAGAAAAATATGCCACAGCCAGAAGCGATAACAATGCCATCTCAAGATGAAACCGCTGATTGGCAGACTTATAGGAACGAGGAATATGGGTTTGAGATAAAATATCCCTCAGTTTTAGAAAATGGTGAGCCAGGTTGTAGAGTTAGCGAGGTTGAAGATACGATTTTTATAGGTCCTATTTCATTAATGTTTTTTGATACCCAAGGTTTAACTCTCGATGAGTGGATAGATAGAAAAATATCAGAATCTGAAGAAGATACAAAAGAGATACAAGAAAACCTTAAACAGGCTGGACAAGAGAACTGGCAAGAATTCGGATCAAAATTATTATCCCGCGAGGAAATTTTTGTAGCTGGAGAAAAAGCCATAAAACTTTCTTATCAATTTATAGGAGCAGGTTTTGATTTACCAGTCACAATTTCTGTCAAAAGGGGAGACAGGATATATGATTTTCGTACCAATGACGCTAATCTTGTTAACGAAGAATGTGCTGTCAAATTCGGGAAAAAACCAAGCGAAGCTATGGAATTAATGCTTTCTACTCTCAAGTTTATTGGAGAAGAGGGAACCGTCGACTGGCAGGCTTACAGGAATGAGGAGTATGGATTTGAGATAAAATACCCAAAAGATTGGTTGACAGAAGAAGTCAAAGATAGTGATGATAAGCTGTTATATTCTTTGTTTTATCCTTCAGGAGAAATTAACATTTATCCAATTCAGCTTTCAATCTGGGAGAATTCTAAACAACTTCCAATTCAGAAATGGGTGGAAGGGCAGTCAGGATTTACGATTTTAGGCATAAAAGAAACTTCGGAGATTACCATTAACGGAAGTCAGGGAATAAATTTAATTGAATCGGGGAGAATTAGACTTCCCGAAGGGGGTCTTACGGAAGAGTGGCTTGATAAAGAAAGTGTTTACATAGACTACGAAACTTCAGTTTTAAATTTGACAACGGCCGTAAATCATCCGTACTTTAACCAAATGCTTTCCACTTTTAGATTTGCTGAAAGAAAGACTTCCGCCACCCCCTTTATTAATATTTCATCTCCTGATGGAGGAGAAATTTTAAAAATTGGAGAAAATTATCTAATTACTTGGAGCTGTTTAGATGTTCCTACAACAAAATCATATTATATTGCACGACTATTTTTATCAATGGACGGAAAGATGTCCCATGGAACAATTGATGGAACGCCCCAGGCATATAACCAGATTGTTGGTTGCCCGACCGATGGCGGTAAATTCTTATGGGAAGTTGGACGGGTAGAAAGGGGGACAATTTTACCAGGCGATAATTACCAAGTGAAGATAGAGCTTATTGAGGTAGGCAATGGAGGGGAACAAATTATAATATCTAATGTTAGTGATAATTATTTTAGTATTGTAGAGTAAAATAGCTTTTTATCACAAAAACAGGTCCGAACGTCGTCCAATACCCCCAGCCATCATATGCTAAGTCAGGTGACCGAGACGCATTACCCGAGATGCTTTCTCGGTTTTTTGTTTTGTGATATAGTATAATAAGATAGAGGAAAGGGAAGAGGACCGATTTCTTCAAGACCGAGTTGGAAATAAAAATATGAAAATTGCCAAGATTATTGACCATACAAATATAGACATTAAGGCTACGGCTAAAGATATTAAAAGGACCTGTCGGGAAGCGAAAAAATACGGTTTCCGGGGAGTTGATGTTCTGCCGAAGTGGATGAGTCTGGTAAAAAAAGGATTGGCAGGAACAGATATAAAGGTAATTGTTTTAATTGATCCGCCCATGGGACAAAGTTCTCACCGAGAAAGAATAAGGGCCTGTAAAAAAGCTAAGGCAGACGGGGCTGACGAGCTTGACGTGGTAATGAATATTGTGGATTTGAAATATGAAAGATACCAGAAAATTCTAAAAGACCTCAAAGCGATTTGTAAAATTCTGCCCACCAAGGTGATTATCGGTTCGGGATACTTAACCGACGAAGAAGTAAAGAAGGCTTCGGAGCTTGTCAAAAAAGCCGGCGCCATTTCCGTAAAAACGGCTACCGAAAAAGATCCTCTAGAAAGAAGAGAATTGGAAGAAAAAGCCAGACATCTTAAAATCATGAAAAAGGCGGCACCCGGGCTTTTGATTAAGGCTTCAGCCAAAATCAGGACACTGGAAGATGTAAAAAAAATGGTTAAAGCCGGAGCAGACATTATCGGCACTAGCTCTGGAGTTAATATTAACAAAGAAATACATGGCAAAAAAAACTAAGAAAAAAATTCAGGCAGCACGTTTATATCCCGATCCGCATTTGCCACCTCTAAAAGAAGACTTTCGGGAAACTTTTCAGTGGAAAATTTTTAAAATAATGGCTGAGTTTATTGACGGATTTCATTTTTTGGCCGATTTAAAAAAAACTATTACTATTTTTGGTTCGACCAGTTTCGCTCCTAAGAATCATTACTATGAAGAGGCAAAGAAACTGGGCCGGCTTTTGGCTAAATCAGGTTTTACTGTCATTACCGGCGGAGGTCCGGGTATTATGGAAGCTGCCAACAGAGGCGCTTTCGAAGCAGGCGGAGAATCGGTAGGTATTAATATCCAACTGCCCGAAGGCCAGAGAATGAATAAATACGTGACAAAACCAATTGGTTTCAACTACTTTTTTGTGCGTAAAGTAATGCTTTCTTTTGCTTCACGAGCCTATGTCTTCTTCCCTGGCGGTTTTGGCACTCTGGATGAATTTTTTGAAATGATTACTCTCGTTCAAACCAGGAAGCTGGCCAATCCGGTACCCGTTATTGCTGTGGGGGAGGAGTACTGGCAAAATCTTTTTGGCTGGCTGAAATCAGAAGTTTATTTAAAGCAGAAGGCAGTTAAAACAGAGGATTTAAAAATTTTTCAACTTGTCGATTCCGCAAAAGAGGCCTACCAAATTATTAAAGATATAAAACAGTAATGCGAGCGCCTAAAAGCCCTATTTTAACGGCAGACGGAATAATCTTGGAGAAAGATAAGGTTTTACTGCTTAAGCGGGCTCTACGCCCCTTTTTTGGCTCCTGGACGCTGCCCGGAGGCCATGTTGAGTACGGAGAGACAGTAGAAAAAGCAGTTAAAAGAGAGATGAAGGAAGAGTTAGGTGTTACGGTAAAAATTAAGAAATTATTCGGAGTTTATTCTGACCCTAAACGAGACCCCAGATATCATACGACTTCCGTAGTTTATCTACTCGGAAAAACTAAAGGAAAAATACGGATTAACGAAGAATCTTCAGAGTTCAAATATTTCTCCTTGAAAAGTCTGCCAAAAAAAATCGGCTTTGACCACCGTCAAATACTCAACGACTTAAAGAAAAAGCTGTGAAAATAACAATTTGCGGAAGCGTGGTATTCCAGGAAGAGGCAGTCTCTTTAAAAGAGAAGTTAGAAAAGATTGGGCATGAGATAAAAATATGGCCTCTCAAAGTAGAAAACGAAAGGGGACAATTAATCCCAGTTAAAGAATATTACCGGATAAGACAGGCAGCCAGCAACGATGAAAAGTGGGTCTGGGACAGAAAGGCCGAAGCCATCCTTGAACATTTTGATAAAATTACCTGGTCGGATGCTATTTTGGTCGCCAATTACGATAAGAATAATATTAAAAGTTATATCGGTGGCAATACCTTGATGGAAATGGGTCTGGCTTTTTTCCTAAAGAAGAAAATTTATCTTTTAAATCAAGTTCCCAAAGTGCCATACAAAGAAGAAATTTTAGGAGTAAAGCCAATTATCCTTGACGGCGACTTAACCAAAATTCAGTAACATGCAGGAAGCGACCCTGTGTTTTTTGATGAAAGAAATTAACGGAGAAAAAGAATTACTTTTGGCGATGAAAAAGGAAGGGTTCGGAGAGGGTAGATGGAACGGCGTTGGAGGCAAGTTTGATTCAAAAAACGATAAAAATATCCTTGCCACGGCAAAGAGGGAATTGAAAGAAGAAATTGGCGTAATTGCTCAAAAAATTAAAAAAGTGGCGATTTTAAGCTTTTATTTTCCTTATCGAAAAGACTGGAACTAGAATGTCCATGTCTTTTTTATAAAGAATTGGCAGGGAGAACCGAAAGAGACCGAGGAAATGAAACCGAAATGGTTTAAAATAGATGAAATCCCTTTTAATCAAATGTGGCCGGATGATAAATTTTGGCTGCCCAGAATTTTAAGGGGTGAAAAGTTAAAAGGCAAATTTGTTTTTAACCAAGGCGAACTAATCGACTCCTATAAGATAAAAACTATTTAATAAAAAGAGGGCGAAACGGCAAATAAATAATATTTTACCGTGCCCTCTTTTTCTTTCGCATGGAAGGCGGAATAGACAATCTTCCTTGGCTGTCTATTCTCTTAAAGGATAAGGAGATAATTCCAAGTCCAATAGCCCGATCCAGCCTTCTGATGGTCAATTTCCGAAGCCCAACAGGGTCTTGAAATCCTTGAAATAGCTGAGACTCTTCGGTAAGAAAGTAAAGACGGTCTCTGTCTTTCACTATTAACACCTGCTCCCTAAATTGGACCCTTTCTGCCTTTAAAAGACGGTACCTCCTTCCTCCTTCCAACTTGATTTCATCACATTCTTTAATGAGCATTGTTCTTTTTCTGTCCTCCTTTACGTTAAGAATCTATCTAATTTAAACAGGTTTTTTCATTTTTGTCAAGGGATAAATCTTATCCAACGTCACTTGCTTTCGGGATCATATAATTGTAAAATAAAAAAACAAAGGTCGTAAAATAATCACTAGAAAATGAAGAAAAGTTTATGAATCCTTTTTATATTGTTTTAATAATTATTGTGGTTGTGGGTTTATGGTTGTGGCTTACTTATAACCGTTTTATTGTTCTGAGAAATCGGGCAAAAGAAGCCTGGTCAGATATCGATGTTCAGTTAAGAAGAAGGTACGATCTGATTCCCAATTTGGTGGAAACGGTAAAAGGTTATGCAGCCCATGAAAAATCGGTTTTTGAAAATGTTACTAAGGCCCGGGCTAACGCGATTTCTGCTGAACAATCGGGAGATCCTCAAAAAGTGGCTGAAGCTGAAAAGTTTTTGTCAGGAACCCTAAAAACCCTTTTTGCGGTCGTCGAAAATTACCCCGATTTAAAGGCCTCAGCTAATTTCATGGAGCTTCAGAGAGAACTCCGCGATACCGAAGATAAAATTCAAGCAGCCAGAAGATTCTATAATGGAAATGTCCGTGATTTGAACATCAAGATTGAAAGCTTTCCAGCAAATATCGTCGCCAACCTCTTTAAGTTTGTTAAGATGAATTTCTTTGAGATAGAGGAAGCAGCCGCTAGAGAACCGGTCAAAGTTAGTTTTTAGCGTATATAAAATTAGAATAGCCTGTTTTAAGTTATGGCTAATTTATATCGTCAGGCAGAATCAAATACCCGCAAAACCTGGCTCTATTTGACGGGCTTTTTGTTGTTAATTATTGCTGTTGGTTGGGTAATCAGTTACGTAATAGACTCAATTCTTATTCTCTGGATAGCTGTAATTTTTAGTATTTTAATGAGTTTTTTTAGTTATTGGCATTCTGACAAAATTGTTCTGGCAATGAACCGGGCAAAAGAAATAAAAAAGGAAGGTAATCCGGAACTTTACCGGCTTGTTGAAAATCTTTGTATTACCGCCGGTCTGCCTCTTCCTAAAATCTATATTATTGACGAAGCTCAACCTAATGCTTTTGCTACCGGCCGAGACGCAAAGCATGCCGTAATAGCTGTAACCCGAGGCCTGTTAGAAAAATTAGAGAGGGTAGAATTAGAAGGAGTAATTGCCCACGAACTTTCCCATATTGGAAATAAAGACATGTTATTGCAGACTATTGTTGTTACCTTAGTTGGCTTTATCGTTATACTGACCGACTTTTTCTTTCGTCTGGTTTTTTGGGGAAGAATGGGCGGCCGCGACAGAGGCGGAGGACAGGCCCGGGCAATCTTGCTTTTGGTAGCTATAGCCCTGGCGATTTTAGCGCCTATCTTCGCTAATTTAATGAAATTAGCTATCTCCCGCAAAAGAGAGTTTTTAGCCGATGCTTCGGGTGCCCTCTTAACCCGTTATCCTGAAGGATTAGCCCGGGCTTTGGAAAAAATTTCTCAAGACCCCGGAGTTTTAAGAGTAGCCAATAACGCCACTGCTCACCTTTATATTATCAGTCCTTTTCGGGGCAAAGAAGGAAGCTCCTGGCTTCATCGTTTGTTTATGACCCATCCGCCGATTGAAGAAAGAATAAAGGCCTTGCACGGAATGTCGGTTTAAGGATGTCGAAAAAAAAGATTTGACTAAAAGCGAGATTTGTTTTTTAATAAAGATAGTAATTTATAAAATGAACAAGAAGGAGGGCGCTCATGGAAAAGCAAGAACTGTGCCAGAAGTGCGGCGAGCCCCATGGCAAGAGCGCACATGAGTCGCTCTGTCAAAAATGCATTAAATCTTTACCGCAATGCTATAGTTGTGGAATAGTCTGTGGTGCCGAAGAATGGGGCTATGACGTAGAAAAAGAAGCTATCCTGTGTATTCTTAAAAAGAACGGCAAAAATATTAATCTATGTGGGAGCTGCATCAGAGTAATATTTATAAGGGGATATCTGGAATCGGACATACATGGAAAAATCTTAGCGGACGAAATAGAAATACCAAGCATGAAGCCAAGTCAATAGAGCTAATCAAAAAAGTTGATTAGCTCTATTAAATTTGACCGGATCTACTCAACTCTCCGGACATACTGGCCGGTTTCGGTGTTTACCTCAATAATATCGTCGGTTTTAACAAACAAAGGAACGTTAATTATGGCTCCGGTTTCCAGGGTGACTGGTTTTGTTCCGGCTTGCGCCCTTTCACCTTTAACTCCAGGCGGAGCTTCCACAACTTTTAATTGAACTTTGATAGGTAAAATAATATTAATGATTTTCTCCTGAAATTTAATTCCGATTAAAGTTTGCCCCGATTTTAAAAACTTGCCGCCTTCGCCGACTTGTTCTTCTGATAATTGAAATCTTTTTGAAGGATTTTTAGCTTCGGAAAAATAGAAAATTTCCCGGTGAGAATAAATAAATTTTACCTCAATTTTTTCAAGTTCCGCTTCTTCAAAATTATCTCCCTGATGGAAAGTTTTTTCAAGAACTTTACCGTTAATTAAATTTCTAATCTTTGTTCTAGCCACCACCACATCCTGGGCTTTATATATTTGCTGAAATTCCAAAACCTCCCAGACTTGGTTCTCTAAAATAAAATTTACTCCTTTTCTTAAATCAAAATAACTTAGCATATTACTTTAATATGGTGCCGATGAAGTCGAGATGACCCCGTAAAAATTCTTCAGAGGCCATCTCTTTTTTTCCTTCCAGTTGCAATTTCTCAATTACTAAAAAATCTCTTTCTCCCCGCAAAAGTCCCTTACCGCATTGAACGCAAATCTGATTTTGGGGAACAACCAAAGTTTTACCAATAGGATAGGTAATTCCTTCTTTTGACTCTAAAATCCTGGCTTTCAAAATTTTTATTTTAAGCATTTTTCTGGTGCTTTGCCAGAAAGTAAAACTTTCCGGCCAAAGCTCAAAGGCCCTAATCTGCCTCTTAATATCTTCGGCCGTCTTTCTCCAATTAATTTTACCGTCCTCTCTGCTTAGAATTTTACTATAGATTGCTTTTTCTTCATCTTGAGGTTGAGCTTTAAGTAATCCTCTTTCCACTTGAAAAATAGTTTCCAGAAGAAGACGGGCTCCAAGATCGGCTAATTTTTCATAAAGAGTTTTTCCAGCCTCGTCTTCATCAATAATTATTTCTCTCTGGGACAAAATTGGACCGTGGTCAGTTTTCTCATCAATTAATATAATAGTCACGCCGGTTTTTTTATCGCCATTCAGAATTGCGTATTGAATTGGCGAGGGTCCCCGCCATCTCGGGAGCAAAGAAGGATGAACGTTCAGGCAGCCGTGCCGCGGTATATCTAATATAGTCTTTGGTATGATTTGTCCGTAGGCAGCAATAACTATTAAGTCGGGCTTCAAATTTTCAATTTTCAATTTACAGTCTCCAATTTTTATTGGTTGCTCAACGGGAATATTATGTTCTTGAGCCAGCGCTTTGACTGGTGGGGGAGTAATAATTTGCTTTCTGCCGACCGGTGTATCAGTTTCCGTTATAACTAAAACCGGCTTAAATCCGCCGCTTATAAGCCCTTTTAGAATAGTCACCGAAAACTCCGGCGTACCGATAAATACAATCTTCATATACCAAGTTTCAATTCATAATTTATATTTTATATTAATATATGTGGAAGCGCAGGTCGAAAAGATCTTTAGCTCTTTGAGTACTACTTATTTAATTATTTTCCACTCAATTTCATTTTCCTTACCGGCAAATTCCAACCATTCGCCTTCAGGAGATATGACATACCACTTTTTTTTGGTTTCTGACCAAGCCATAGGGTTTTCCTGGAAATATGGTTTTTTAATAATCTCTTTCGGCTTTAATCTGTCTAATTCCAGCCATTTTTTGAAAACCGTTTCGATAGCGTAATCTAAATTTCTTGACTTTGCCCATTCAACTACCTTATCCATGGCTTCAATCGCCTTTTTCCGTGAACCGGCCAGTTCTAAAAGCTGTTTTGCCGATTTTACATGCCGGGAATAAATTATCTTTTTTTTCTTAGCACTCGCCTTGATCTCCTTTAAAGTCAGGCCCTTAGTACAAAAATAATGGTTAACTATTGCCTGGATATCGTTGGCCAATTTTAAGGGCAGTTTTAATTGTCCGACTTGTTTTAACTTTTTCTTTAATTTTCTAACCATTTTATGATTACTTGATAAAATTTTCTGGCTTTTTTAAATTCTTTTTCGCCTTTTTCGGTGATTTCATAAACTCTTCTTCTTTCTTTTGTTTTACTTTTAACGAATCCGTCTTTCTCCAGCCGGTAAAGAACCCGATAGGGGGTGATTTTGCCTGGTTTAAAACCGAGTTCCCGTTCAATGACAGCGGGAATTTCCCAGGCATAAATCTTTCTCTTTTTCAAAAAAGCCAGGATGTAAATCCATAAATTCTCTATTGTATTTGATTTTTGAAGACGTTCAATGGGCAACATGTTAATTTATCCTCTTGACAAGCTATTTTACAGCGGTAAAATAGTAGAAGAAATGTCGATAAGTTAGTTTAATACATTAATATAATTTAACTTAAATGAGGAAAAAAATCAAAGTCGGAGTAATCGGAGTCGGTAATTGTTTTGCCGGCTTGATCCAGGGGATTGAATATTACAGACAGAATAAAGGAAAAAAAATAATCGGTCTGATGCATGAGAAAATTGGGCCGTATAATCTTGATGATATTGAATTTAGCTCGGCTTTTGATGTTGGAGAAAATAAAGCAGGGAAGAGATTGGACAAGGCGGTTTACGCCAGTCCGAATATGGTCAAGTGGCTGAAATTACCGAAAATTAATACTATTGTCAGAGAGGCCCCGGCTTTAGACGGAATTGGAATTTATGTCGTCAATAAAGTAAATCCAATAAAAAATCCGGCTCCGATGGAAAAATTAGAAAGAGAAATTGAGAAGGAAATCAAAAAAACTAAAACTGAAATTCTGATAAACTATTTACCGGTTGGAAGCCAGAAAGCCACCGAATTCTGGGCAGAAATATCTCTCGAAACAAAATGTGCCTTAATAAACTGTCTTCCTGTTTTCATCGCCTCAATTGAAAAATGGGCAGAAAAATTTAAAAGAAAGAAGATTCCGATTATCGGCGATGACGTCAAAGGTCAAATAGGAGCAACTATTGTCCACAGAATACTGGCAAAACTTTGTTCCGACAGAGGAACAGTAATTGATAGGACTTATCAAATAAACGTTGGCGGCAACACTGACTTCTTGAATATGAAAGAACAGACACGCCTTGAAAGCAAAAGAATTAGTAAAACCCAGGCCGTTACTAGTCAATTGATCGAAAATATCGACCCTGAAAGTATTTATATCGGCCCCAGTGATTTTATTCCTTTTTTAGGCAATAAAAAATTAGCCTTTATAAGATTGGAGGGGAAGATGTTCGCTGATATACCGTTTTCGATCGAACTGCGCCTAGACGTAGATGACAAGGCAAATAGTGCCGGAATAGTGATTGACGCAATAAGATTGGCGAAATTAGGATTGGATAGAAAAATCGGCGGACCATTAATTGCCGCCTCAGCCTATTTAATGAAACATCCGCCGACTCAATTCACCGACGAGAAGGCTAGAGAAATGGTTGAAAAGTTTATTATTGATACTTCTCAACGGTAAATCTATAAATAAAAATTTTCTCTTTTTGGGGATCGATCCCGCCCTTTTGGCAAGCAATAGAGAATTGCTTTTCTACGTTATCTATTCCTTCTAAATCAGGAAGTAAAAGACCGGTTTTTTGATAAGACTTAGGGGCAGTATTAAATATTACATCTGAACCTGATGAAAATCCCTGGCTTTTTACGATTATCCCAAACTTTTTCGCGTCTAATTCTTTAATATCTTTTGCCGGTTCCGGATAACTTAAAATATAAACCGTATAAGAGAGACGAGGGAGTTCTTCTGTTGTAATCGACCCAAAGCGATCATCTTCGGAAGCTGCTGCGATGGCATTACGAATAATTTCTTCGGCGATACTTGCTCGGGTTGGCAAATAAGTTCCGATACAGCCGCGCAGTTGGCCCTCCTTTTCAATCGTCACAAACGTCCCGGCCTTTCTCCCCAAAAGCTCTTCGGGTAAACCCTCCGGCATCTCAATAGTTTCCCCTTTTTTTATATACCTTTCCACCGCACTTTTCGCTAATGAAACATACCAATTCATGGTTTTTTTATTTTAATTTCTCTAAACTTGATTCCAGAGTTTTAATAAAATTTTTTTCCCTTTTAAAGCGTTCTTGCGCGGAAATATTTCTAATATAAACGGGCCAAAATAATTTGATTTTTTGCATTCTCTCAAAAACCTCTTAAAATTTATATTTCCTTTTCCAATTAACGCATGTTCATCAAATTTGCCATTGTTGTCATGAAGATGAATGTTTATTATAAGATTTTTAATCTTTTTGAAATATTCAAGAAGATTAAAGTTCACAATGTTTGCATGGCCGACATCAAGGGTTATTCCCAGTCCTTTTACCGAACTTGCGACTCGTAATAAATCCTTTGGAGTTCTACATAACTTGTTTGAAGCGAATGAATTTTCTAACCCAATTTTTATTTTGTATTTCCTTCCAAAATTAACTATTTCTTTTAGGTTTTTTATTAAAACTTTAAAGTTTTTAGCCGCCGAATCTTTTCTTTTTAGTTTATCTTTTTCGCCGCCGTGAACTGTTATTCTTTGGGCCCCAATTTTATGGGCTAAAATGATTTCTTTTTTCATAAATTTAACAACTCCGTAAGAAAGCTCTGGAATCAAGCTGGCAATAGGCCAGAGAGACTGCATTGCGTGTAGGCCTAGAGAAACGTTATTCTCTTCAGAAATTTTCTTTATCTGTTTGATTATTTTAGATTCAAAATCAAATTTTTCTCCTATTCCCTGAATCTCATAACAATCAAATCCGTTTTTAATCGCAAAATTCAAATCGTCTAAAGTATTTTGCCTGTCTAGTCCTACAAATCCTATTTTTGGTTTTATAGTCTCTCTAATTTTTAACATTTTATTTAAACATTTCTTTTATTCTTTCGGCTTCTTTGACGACGAGGTCACCGTCGTATTCGCCGGCGTGAGCCGGCGTGCCTTTATAAATCGGTTTTTTCTGGTCTAAATGCAACTTAAAAATTAAGGTGTTATTTTGAAGTTTTACAAAAAGATGAAACCTCGGATAACCTCTCACGGGCCGGGCAAACTCAAGCTCGTTTTTCTGTCTTCCCTTTCTCTTTGATAATAGGACGGCAGGATAACCAGCTCTTCTCATTAAAGTATAAATATTTTCCCTAAACGGCCCTTTTATTTCAAACTTCATATAAGTTCAACCACTAAATAGCCGACGCCAAAGGGCCCTTCGTAAGAGAGAATTTCCGGCTGCCAATTTAAACCAGAAATTTCTAAAATTCCTAAAAGAAAACAGAAAGAACGAAGTCCGCATTCGCCAGCTTCGGGATATTTGTCGTCTAACTTTAAAATATTGGTAACGTCTTTTTTCTTTAAAGATTCTATTAATTCTTTGTCAAATTTCGGCCCATCGGGTTGAAACCCGTAGGGGCCTTCCTTTTTTAGGCAGTGAGACATATCGCCAGAGGCGATTAAAGCATATTTTTTATCCTTATCCATTTTTTGATAAGCTTTCTTCCCTTCTACAAAATAAAATTCGGGCGGTTCAATCCCAATTAAAAAAGTTTCTATTTTCCTTTTAAAATCTTTAGCTAAAAAAAACAAGGGAACATTAAAACCCCAATCAGAATGAGGAGAAGAGATAACGATTGAATCTGGCTTTAGTTCCTTTAATTTCTTGCCCAAATTCTCTAATGACTCAATTGTATTCTTAACTTGGGCCCTGTCTTTCGGAGAGCCGACGTCAGGCAAGATTATTGGCGGATGAGGAGATATGCACGCAAATATTATTTGGCTATTTGACATATTAACTATTTAATCAATAATATCAAGACCCGCGCCGCATTTGGGGCATTTGCCTTTCTTGTCGTGGCGATGAATTGTATAATTTGTTCTGTCAATACAAAGAGTGCCGCACTCCGGGCAGAAAGTGTCTTCCGAGGGAACACCGGGAACATTGCCGGTATAAACGTATTTCAAACCAGCTTCTTTACCAATTTTCCAGGCTGATTGTAGAGTTTCAACTGATGTGCTCGGCAAATGCTGGAGTTTCCAGGAAATGGCACCGGAAAATTGAGAAACATGCCAGGGAGTTTCAGCGCCCAATTCTTTTTTGATAAAATTAGCAACGTCTCTGAATGTTTCTTTTGAATCGTTTAAGGTTGGGATAACTAAAGTGGTCACCTCAACCCAAATTTTCTTTTCCTTTAATTTTTTTAAAGTGTCCAAAACTGGCTGTAATCTTCCGCCGCAGTTTTTAATATAAAATTCATCTGAAAAGCTTTTCAAATCAACATTAGCGGCGTCTAAAGAAGGAGAAATCAAGTCAAATAGCTCTTTTGACCAAAAACCATTGGTCACCCAGTTATTTTTTAAACCTTGCTTCTTGGCAAGCTTCATTATTTCTAAGGCATATTCAGAAAAGATTGCCGGTTCCGTGTAAGTGTAGGAAATACTCGGTATCTTATTTTTTTTAGCTGACTCAATAATCTTTTTTGGCAAAAGATATTCTCCAGGAATTTCTTTTTTTTCTTTAAAACCCTGAGAGATATCCCAATTTTGGCAATTAAGACAGGAAAAGTTACAACCTACGGTAGCAATCGATAAAGAATAACTGCCGGGCAGAAAATGGAAAAACGGCTTTTTCTCAACCGGATCAATATGACAAGCAATGGCTTTCCCGTAATTCAGGGCATATAATTTTCCATTAATATTTTCTCTTACCCCGCAAACACCTCTTTTTCCTGGCAAAATAAGACAATAATGACCACAATTTTGACATTGTACTTTTCTGTCTTTTAATTTTTTATAAAGGAGGGCCCTTTTCATTCTTTAATTTTAACCCTTCTTATGATAAAGTTCAATTATGCGTCATAGAATTTTTACTGCTATCAACTTGCCAGAAGAAATAAAAAAGCAACTTGTTGACTATCAAGGCAAGTGGCTGGAATTGCCCTGTCGCTGGACAAAAAAAGATAATTTGCACATCACCTTGGAGTTTCTGGGTTATCTGACCGATGAAGAGTTAATGGAGCTTTCCCAAAAAACAAAAGAAATGGCTTCCGAAAAAAAAGCTTTTAACCTTCGTTTAAATAAAATCTGTTACGGCCCACCAAATAAAAAGCCTCCCAGATCAATGAGCCCTTCGGACTCATTTCTCCGTTCGTCCAGCTCTTCAATAAAAAGCAGGACTCCGAGGATGGTCTGGGTAGTGGGGGAAAAGATAAAAGAATTTAATACTACTCCACATATTACTTTAGGCAGGATTAAAACCTGGCAATTCAGACAAATTGAACCGGAAGAAAGACCAGAAATTAACGAAGATATTGACTTAACCTTTGAAGTGAAATCGATTGAAATAATGGAAAGCCAGCTAAAAAAAGGCGGGCCCGAATATACGGTACTGGAATCAGTGCCGTTTAAAATATGAAAATACATTTTATCGGGATTGGCGGAATCGGCGTTTCAGCTCTGGCCAAATATTACTTGGAGAAAGGCTATCAGGTAACCGGCTCTGATTTGGCTTCTTCGGAAATTACCGAAGCTCTCAAAAAACGGGGGGCTAAAATCACTATTGGAAAGCATAAAGCAACGAACGTGCCCAAAAATGCAGATATGGTAGTTTACAGCCCAGCTGTCCGGTCAGATAATCCCGAATTCCGAAAAGCGAAAAAGTTAAGAATTAAATGTTTGAGCTATCCTCAGGCATTGGGAGAATTAACTAGACAATACTTTACCATTGCCGTCTCGGGCACTCACGGAAAGAGCACCACTGCTTCTATGCTCGGACTTCTGCTGGTAAAGGCAGGTTTTGACCCAACCGTAATTATCGGTACAAAACTGAAAGAATTCGGCGATTCTAATTGCCGAGTAGGGAAACCCATTCGACAAGCTCAGGGTAAAATCCAATATTTAGTGATTGAAGCCGATGAGCATATGGCTTCTTTCTTAAATTACTGGCCAAAAATTATTGTTATAACCAATATTGAAGCTGACCACCTTGATTATTACAAAAACCTGGGGAATATTCTCAAAGCTTTCAAAAAATATATCGGGCATTTACCAAAAGACGGAGTTTTGGTAGTAAATAAAGACGACAAAAATAGCCTAAAACTAAAAGCACAAATTGCAAAACTTCAGCTTAAAACCCAAAGCTATGCTCTAAAACAGCCGGAAACAAAGAAACTAAAAAAGATTCTAAAAATTCCCGGTAACCACAATATCTCCAACGCTTTGGCCGCATTAACCGTTGCCCGAATTTTAAAAATTTCTGATAAAATCTCTTTTAAAGCCCTCTTAGAATATAAAGGTTCCTGGCGCCGGTTCGAAGAAAAAAAAGCAAAGATAAATAATAAAAGAATAACGCTTGTTTCAGATTATGCTCACCATCCTACCGAAATAAGAGTAACTCTAAAGGCAGTTCGGGAAAAATGGCCCAGAAAAGAAATCTGGTGCGTTTATCAACCCCACCAGTATCAAAGAACTTATTATTTATTTAGCGATTTTGTAAGGGTTTTTAAAAAAGCACCGGTTGATAAATTGATAATCACCGATATTTACGATGTGGCCGGCCGGGAAGAAAAAAAGATTAAACAAAAAATTAGCAGCGAAAAATTAGTCAAAGCAATTAATAAAAAAAATGTGATTTACTTGCCGAAAAAGAATGTTTTAAACCATCTGAAAGAGAGCCTTCAGGGTGGGGAAGTGGTAATTATTATGGGAGCAGGCGATATTTATAATCTTTTTCTTGGGTTGACGAGAAATAGAAGAAAAGGCAAAATACACTAAAGAGTTTTTAAAAGGTCGATCTGAATAATTTTGAATTATTAATATGAACATTATTTATTGGATAATCGCAATTGTTGTCGTGGTGGGGCTGGTGGTATGGTGCCTGAAGAGCAAAAAGGGGAAGCCAGAGCAAGAAATAAAGGAACCCGAAGGACCAACGTCCCCTCCTCCGACAATATAGTTTGAAATTATATTGATTTTATATTGATTTTATCTGAATAAAGACCCATGCTTCTGGGTATGGGTTTTATTATCTGTTAACAGTAATGGTGCTGTTATATAAACTATTCTTATGATGTGATGGAAAATTTGCTAATTTGACTTAAAAATGTTAAAGTGCCTATATCGGAATTAAACTATGAAAAATATCCTTAATTTTTTAATCAAAATTGGGAAATTAAAAGGGAAAAAGAGGAGAGGTTGGTTAATTCATAAAATAAAAAATGCCGAAACTACCGGCGAACATATTTTTCATTTGGCTCTTTTGGTGTGGGTCCTGGGTAAAAACAAAAAAATAAATCTGGAAAGGGCGATAAAAATGGCTCTAATACATGATATCTGCGAGATTTACTCTCCGGATTTGACTTCTTATGACGCCGCTGGGTTGAAAGAAAAAGAGAGATTAACGGAAAAGGAAGTTTTCAAAATTCAGCCAAAATCCGGTCGTCCAACTAATCTTCAAAGAAAAAAATTAGAAAAGATAAAACAAAAATTAGAAAATAGGGCGATTAAAAAATTGACTTCAATCCTATCTCCGGAATTGAAAAAAGAAATAAATAATCTTTGGCTGGATTATGAAAACGGTTTAACCTCAGAAGGAAGATTTGTAAAACAAGCAGATAGGATGGTAAATCTCCTGCAGGGTTTAGAATATTGGAAAAAATATGGAAAAATTGAACATAAGCTTTGGGTAAGACGGGCCAAAGAAGTGATTGATGACTCTGTTCTGTTAGAATTCTTAAAAGAAATTGAGATAGAAGAATTAAAAAGAAAATAAATCTCTTTATTTTTCTCCGTCGCTTCGCCGCGGTTTTTTATTTTTGGAATAAATTGACAAAAGTGGATTTTCTGATATAATCTTATTAGAATAAAACAGCTCTTTTAAATTATTGTTAAAGAATTTTGGCTTCTGGCGAGGCCCTCAAAAAGATCTTTTTGTGGAGCGTGCAGTCTGATTGGGGGCCTCTTCGGAGGTCGAAATCTCGACCCAAGCTTGAGATTTTGACAAAGGTCGAGTTCAAACAAAAATAAGTAGAACAATTTTATGTACGCTCCACAAAATGAACTTTTTCTCTTTTTTGAAAAATTCATAAAAAGAGGTAAGGTTACATTTCCGAAACAGGGAGGGATAGTAATAGAAGATAAGCTGGAAAATCTATTGCTTCTGATTGAGGCGTTGGAAGAGAAGGGGATACCCGTAAGAGATAATTTAGGAAGTTTTTATCTCAAAAAGGGGTCTGTACTTGCTAAGACGGTTAAACTGCGCATATCTGGAAAGACGGCGCAAATATCCCCAAGGGAGAGCTAAAAGCTCTCCCGTTGTTTTATGTTTACCTGATTGGGTTTTTTAGAGTAAAATTAAGCAATGGTGCAGAAAAGCTTCGTTTCTGTCAGCAAAAATACGAACACTTTTGACTCTTATATATTTTATGCGAATTAAGAAAATTTTAATTTCGATATGGAATGAATTTGTTTACGGTTCTCATTTTATTTCGTTGGCTGGTTCAAGTATCAGTGTAATCGGGGCTCTTCTAATAGGCATTAAATTAACTTGGCCCGTTCCGGTTATTTTCTATTTTCTTTTACAGGTTGGTTTTTTTTACAATCGGTATAAAGATTTTAAAAAAGATTTTTTAACTAATCCGGAAAGGACTCAATATATTAAAAGATATGTTAAATATCTACCTATTATTATATTCTTTTATAGCGTAATTTTCACATTAATATTGGTTTGTTATGGAAGTTTACGTAGTATTATTCTCGGTTTAGTAATGCTTTTTCTAGCTCTTTTTTATAGTGAAATAGCAAAAGAAATTACCAAAAAAATATTTCTATTTAAAGAGCTCTATTTCGCTGCTTGTTGGGGCTTGCTTATTTTATTGTTAACCCTTTTTTATTCTAAGCCGATATCTATAGCTGTTATTTTACTTATTATCTTTATTTCTCTCAGAATATTTCTATCAACCTCTCTCTTTGATATTAAGGATATAATTAGTGACAGGAATGAAAAATTAAAGACATTACCAGTTCTAATTGGAGAGAAAATAACATATAATTTTCTTACAATATTTTCTTTTTTGACTTTTATTCCTTTGGGAGTTGGAATATATCTTAATGTCTTTCCTTCGTATACATTCAGTTTAATTCTAACTATACCTTATACGCTTTTTTATATATATCAAATGAAAAAGAAAAAAATAAATCCGATACTTTTACATTATTTTATTATTGGGAGTGAATTTAATTTTTATTTATTTTTTCTGATTTCAGGTAAATTATTATGGAGTTTTTAAGCGAGGATATTATTGTTTTTTTTATAAATGTAATTGGGCTCTTTTTAATTGCTGGCTTGTTAAAAAGTGTCCTTTTATCTTGCGTAAAATTATTGTATACTGGAATAATTGGTTTTATAAAGTTTCAGATATAATGTTAACCTTTTGATTGAATTTTTATCTTATTCTTATGAAGAATTTCATTTTTCCTGGATATCCACATTTTGTAAAATTAGAAAAAGATTTAAAGCTTGAAAAAAAATCAATATATATTTTACTTACTCCTCTTTTTCTAATTATTGCTTTATGGGTATATGTTAAAAAGAAATTTATTCATAACCCTAAAACAAATTTCTACTTTTTTGATGGAGTGAGTAAAAACTGTAGGGAAATAAAAGACAACGCAGCAGGATGGAGAGCCTTAGATATCATTTATAATTATCGTAAGGGAAATGAAAATCCATTCGCTGATTTTTGGTATGATTTGAGAAGCTCTCAAGGAACAAGAAACCGAATAAAATTAATAAAATTTTTACTTTTAAGGAATATTAAAGAAATTTCAAAAAACAATAAGGAGGTCAGATTAATTTCTATTGCCTCAGGTTCGGCCCAAGGAATAATAGAAGTTATAGATGAAGCAAAAAGAAATGGAATTATAGTAAAAGCTGTATTAATTGACTTAGATCTAGCAGCCTTAGAGCATTCCCGAAAATTAGCACAAGAAATGAAAGTAGAAGACCAAGTTATTTTTATTAATAAAACCGCGAGTTTTATCAATAAAATAGGAAGAGAATTTAAACCACACTTGATAGAAGTAGTTGGATTTTTAGAATATAGGCCATTTGATAAAGCACTAGAATTAATAAGATCTACATATCAAATTTTAGAAAATGAAGGAATACTTTTAATTAGCCACATCGCACCGAATTTAGAAAGTTTCTTTTTAAAAGAAGTAATAAATTGGTTGATGATTTATAGAAAACCGAAAGAAGTAGCCAAACTCCTTTCTTTAGCTGATTTTAATTTGAAAAACTGTTCGTTTTATTGGGAACCACTAAAAATTCATTATACTGTCGAATGTAAAAAACTATGATTTCATTTTTTGCCTTCTCTGGTTTATTCAATTTTATTGTCAGTATTTTTTTAGCGATTTTAGTTTATTCAAAAGGAAAAAAAATATTAACCAACAAAATTTTCGCCTTAGATGCTTTCTCGGTAGCTTTTTGGAGTTTTGGTTATTTTTTCTGGCAGATTTCAACAACAGAAAGCTCTGCTTTATTCTGGTGCCGCATTTTAATGGCTGGTGCGATCTTTATTCCTATTTTTTATTTTCATTTTATAGTTGTTTTTTTAAATCTTATTAAAAATTTAAAACGAGTGATTTATTTGGGATACGGTTTAGGATTATTTTTCTTACTTTCAAACTTTACCTCTTATTTTGTAAAAAGCGTCGGTAGAGAATTATCTTTTCCCTTCTGGCCAAATCCTGGAATCTTTTTTCATCCATTTCTTATAATGTTCTTTTTCTTTATATGTTTTGGTTGGTATTTATTAATTAAATCATTCCAAAAAACACAAGAAGTAATAAAAAAACAACAAATTAAATATCTTTTATTAGGAACAGGAATTGGTTTTATTAGTGGTTCGACAAATTATTTTTTATGGTATGACATTCCTGTCCTGCCTTATTTAAATATATTGGTATCAATTTACGTCCTACTTACTACTTTTGCTATTCTTAGATATCATCTTTTTGAAATTAGGGTTATTTTAACTGAATTTTTTATTGGGCTGGCAGGTATAACTTTATTAATTCAAGCTTTTACAGCTGAAACTTTATTTTTAAGGATTCTTGGATTTAGTTTGTTTGTTTTATTCATATATTTTGGATATGAGCTTATAAAAAGTGTACTCAGGGAAATTAGACAAAGAGAAGAAATCGAAAAGATAGATAGGGCGAAATCTGAGTTTATTTCCATTGCTTCTCACCAATTAAGAACACCTTTAACAGCAGTTAAAGGATATATTTCAATGGTCCTGGAAGGAACTTATGGTAAATTATCCGAAAAGTTATCCAAGCCCTTAGAAAATGTTTATAATTCCAATGAAAGACTGATAAGATTGGTCAATGACCTTTTGAATTTATCAAGGTTGGATGCCGGGAAAATTGACTTCAGTCCGGGACCGGCCTCTCTGGAAGAGATGGTTTCTAGTATTGTAGAGGAGTTAAAAATCAATGCTGAAAATAAGGGTTTATATATGAAAATAATAAAACCTTCGGAGCCATTGCCAAAAATAATGGTTGACCAGGGTAAGTTAAGACAGGTGATTTTAAATATCGTTGATAATGCGATAAAGTATACAAAAGAAGGCGGAATCGCTCTTGAGCTGAAAAAACTCAACGGGCAAGAAGAAGTCAGGATTTCTGACACTGGCGAGGGGATGGACGAAAAGGAGTTAAGCAGTCTTTTCCAGATGTTTTCTCGGGCAACGGCCGGTAATCAGCTTCATGCTGAAGGAGCCGGAATTGGCCTTTACGTTGCCAGGCAATTCGTTGGAATGCACGGGGGCAAAATCTGGGCCGAGTCACCCGGTAAAGGAAAGGGAAGCACTTTTATTATTCAATTACCAATAGAATTAGACCTCAAATTACTTAAAGAAAAAACAAAGATAATCACAAAAGCAGCAGATAATATTTTTTAAAAAATATATTATATAATCAAAAAATATGAAAAAGAAAATTTTAATAGCAAAGATACTTCGCCACGCTCAGTATCTTTTTAATAATAATTTTCTATAAATAAATTAAAATTATGAAAAAAATTCTTATAGTAGAAGATGAAAAAATACTGGCAGAAATGTATTATGACAGGTTCGTCCAGGCCGGTTTTAAGGTTGTTATGGCGTATTCGGCAGAAGAGGGGATTAAAGCGGCCTTAAAGGAAAAGCCGGATCTGATACTACTTGATATCTTGCTGCCCAGGGAAAACGGAATCAGTTTTTTGGGGAAATTAAGGAAAAACCCCGAAACAGCTTCCATTAAGGTCGTAGCTTTCTCCAATTATGACGACCCGGCTACGAAAAAAGAGGCGCTGAAATTCGGCGTTAAAGAATATCTAATCAAAACCAACTATACTCCCCAGGAGATTATTGAAAAAGTAAGAGGTTATTTGAAGGAGTAGTCAGTAATTATGAAAAGAGTTTATAATAGCGAAACTCCTAAATATTTAGGGGAAGAAATAAAAGTTTGTGGCTGGGTTAATACTCGCCGAGACCATGGTGGGATTGTTTTTTTAGATTTAAGAGATGTCTCCGGTATAGTCCAGGCAGTTTTAAAGCCGGAAATAGCCGGGGATGTCAGACCCGAATGGGTTGTTTGTATTAAGGGTGTTGTCAGAGAAAGACCCGAAAGAATGCAGAATCCGAAAATCGCCACAGGCAAAATTGAAATTGAAGTCCAAAATCTGGAAATTTTGTCCAAGGCGAAAACATTGCCCTTTACCATTGATACTTCCGGTTATGAGATTTCCGAAGAAAAAAGATTAAAATACCGCTATTTAGATTTAAGAAGAGACAGGATGAAAAGAAACTTACAAGCGCGCCAGAAAGTAATTCAGTTTATGAGAGAATTTTTAATCAAAGAAGGTTTTATTGAGGTGGAAACACCAATTTTGACCAAATCAACGCCAGAAGGAGCTCGGGATTTTTTGGTACCGGCCAGATTGCAACCGGGCAAATTCTATGCCTTACCACAATCGCCCCAGCAATATAAACAACTTCTAATGATTGCCGGCCTGGAAAAATACTTTCAAATCGCCAGATGTTTAAGAGACGAAGACCCGCGAGCTGACAGACAGGCCGAACACACCCAATTGGATATTGAAATGTCGTTTGTGGAACAAGAAGATATTTTGGCTTTAGTGGAAAGGCTTTACACGAATTTAGTCAAAACAATATTCCCGGAAAAGAAAATCACCAAGATTCCCTTCCCAAGAATAACTTATAAAACAGCTATGGAAAAATACAAAAGCGATAAACCGGATCTGCGCCGAGATAAAAAAAGCCGGGATGAGCTGGCTTTCGCCCTTATTGTTGATTTTCCGCTTTTTACTCCTCAAACCAAAGAAGATTATTTTTACGGTTCAGGAACGGCTAAGTTTGCCCCCTCTCATCATATGTTCACGGCTCCTAAAAAAGAAGATATTTCCTTACTTGATTCCGACCCTTTAAAAGTTAAGTCATACCAGCATGATTTTGTTTTAAACGGTCACGAAATTGGCGGCGGAAGTATCAGAATTCACGATTCTAAAATACAAAATAAAATTTTTGATTTAATTGGCTTTACCGAAAAACAAAAGACGCAATTTAATCATTTCCTTAAAGCTTTTGAATACGGGGCTCCGCCCCATGGAGGAATCGCTCCGGGCATTGACAGATTTTTAGCTGTGGTCCTTAATGAGCCAAATATCAGGGAAGTGATGGCTTTCCCCAAAACCGGCGACAACTACGATTTAATGATGGATGCGCCTGATGAAGTGACTGAAGAACAATTAAAAGAACTGCATCTAAAAATAACCAAAAAGAAATGATAATGGAAAACAATAATAACACAATAAAGAATTTAAAAATTCTCTTAATCGTTCTCTTGGTTAGCCTTCCTTTTTGGTGGGGGGTTAATCTTTTCCAGACAAACCTGGAGAATTATTTTTATGCCCAGGTTAGCCAGCCATTTGAAGAAATAATTCTTTTCCAGATTCCAGAAAGAGCTCAAAGATCGCCGCTTGAGCTGGATGCCAAAGCGGCAATTTCTGTGTTTATTGACGATCGGGGGTCAGAAAAAATTCTTTTTGAAAAGAACGCTGACCGACCCTTGCCCATTGCTTCTTTAACTAAATTAATGACAGCCAGTATTTTTTTGAAGCATTATGATGTCGAAAAAGAAGAGACGGTAAAGCTCCTTTTGTCCCTGCTGATAGAATCTAATAATGAGGCAGCAAACGATCTCGCAGGAATAATCGGTGAAGATTCTTTTCTGGAATTGATGAATTTAGAAGCCAAGGAAATAGGGATGGGAGACACTCATTTTACCAACCCGAACGGACTCGACCCCAAAGGGCCGGACGAAACCTTAAACTATTCTACAGCCAAAGATCTGGTAAAACTTGCCAAATATGTAACATTGGAACAACCTTTGCTTTGGGAAATCTCAACCATCCAAGAGCTTGAGAATATGAAAAACACCAACGATCTTTTAGGCCAGATTCCCGGAATTATCGGGGGAAAAACCGGGGAGACAGATTCGGCCGGCAAGTGTCTTGTTTTGGTAGTCCAGGCTCCGAAAGACAAGGGCTTTATAGTGAATATAATTTTAAATTCTGAAAATCGTTTTGAGGAGATGAAAAAATTAATAGACTGGACGGAAGATGCTTACAGCTGGTAAAAAAATTTTGATAATAATTTTGATTGGAATAATAATCGGGCTGGGAGCTTATTTTATTTTTAACCGCTCTAACCAAGAGATTGCTTCTGAGGAAGAGGTTAGCGAGGAAGAAATTTCGAAAGTAGAATTTTTCGACCCTGCCTTACTGGATTGGCAAGAAGTATCTAGTACTGTTCCCTGGTCACCACGAGATTCTCATACTGTGGTGGTTTATCAGGATAAATTGTGGCTAATGGGAGGATTAAATGGAAATGATTTTGTCACAAGGCCGGGGGTTGTCAGATACGGAGAAGCGCCTCATCTTAGCGATATCTGGGCTTCTGAAGATGAAATAAATTGGAGTTTAGTGACAGAGGAAGCGCCCTGGGGGAAAAGGAGGTCAATCCAATCTGTTGTTTTCCACAATAAAATTTTGGTCATTCCCGGATGGGGACCCGGGGCAGGGATTAAAAATGATATTTGGAGCTCGGAAGACGGAGTTCATTGGGATCTTATCAACGCCAACCCCAATTTTCCGCCCCGAGAAGGCCACCAATTAATAGTTTTTAAAGACAAACTTTGGTTAATTGGCGGCGTTAATTATGACAGAAGCGAGGTGAAAAATGACGTCTGGTTTTCAGAAGACGGGATAAACTGGTCCGAAGTTACCTCAAGCGCTCTCTGGCTGCCACGCTGGGATCATGAAATTATTCTCTTTAAAGATAAATTGTGGTTAATTGGCGGAATGGACTTGGACGACAATGTTTTTAGCGAAATCTGGTCCTCAGAGGATGGTGAAAACTGGTCTTTAGTAACCGATGAGCCACCCTGGCCAGCCAGACAAGGCCATGAGACAGTTATTTTTAAAGATAGAATTTGGATTCTGGGAAGGTTTAATGAAGAAAGCCAAGGGGGCGGGAAAAATGACGTCTGGTTTTCCGAAGATGGGATAAACTGGGAAAAAACAGAAAAAGACCCTCCCTGGGAAGGTAGGGAAGACCACGCCGCAGCTGTTTTTCAAGACAAAATTTGGATTTTCGGTGGAATGACCGCTGAATGGATCTGGAAAAATGATATTTGGTTCTCAAAATAAGGTTTTATGAATGTTCGCTTAAAAATTCTTCTTATTTTGCTTCTTATTACCTCCCTGACTCTCTTGGGAATGGTGGCTTTCCTTTGGCAAAAAATCAGGAAATTTGAACCGGTTGTTTATTATAACGTACCGCCGGAAAAGTCTTTCATCTATTCTCGAGAGGAGTTAATTTTTGGGATAGAAAATTATTTAAAAGATGTCATAGGAAAAGAAATAAAGAAACTAAAGGAGGAGAAGAAAGATTTTCTTTATGCTGACCTTAAGGAAATGAAAATCGTCCTTTATCAAGAAGGAGAAGAAGTTAAATCTTTCCCGGTAATAGGCAAAGGAGCGGATTGGTTTTTAGGAGAAACCCCACTGGGTGTTTATTATGCCAACTACAAAACAAGACTTCATTTTTCTTCCTCTGCCCATCTCTGGATGCCCTATGCGATCCAATTCTTTGGAAATTATTTTATCCACGGCTGGCCCTATGATCGACAGGGAAGGATGGTCCAAACAACCTATTCTGGCGGTTGTATCAGGTTGAATACCCTGGATGCCTCCGAAATTTTTGACTTTGTTGAAGAAGGAATGCCCATTTTGGTCTTTGATGAAAAAAATGTACCTTCTCTGTTTGCTATAAAACCAATATCTGAAGAAATCTCTTTTCCTGAAATTCAAGCTCAATTTATTTTAGTAGCTGATTTAAAAACAGGAGAAATAATTTTAAATAAAGGGGGTGATTCCCAATTTTATGGAGGACCAGCTGTCAACAACCTGATGCTAGCCCTAACAACTACCGAAAGCGTCGATTTAGATAAAAGGATTTTCGCAAAGAAATGGATGTTTGAAAAAATAAATGAAGGAATAATTATCCCTGAAAAAAGTTATCGCGCATATGACCTGCTAAAACCTTTACTGGTTTACTCTTCAGAAGAAGCGGCTCAAGTGCTAACTCGTTTCAGAACGCCGGAAGTTTTTGTAGAGCTGATGCAAGAAAAAGCAAAAAGTTTAGGGCTGGGAGACAGTTCTTTTGCCGACCTGACAGGAAGTTCTCAAGAGAACAAAACGAGCTTATATGATTTAGCCAGAACTTTTCGCTATATCAAAGATTACCGAAAATTTCTTTTAGATATGGCCGATGAACTTACAGGCCCTAGCGAAGATGAGAAAGAATCCAAATTTGCGGTATTTGAAATGAGATATAATGAGGAGGAAAGAACAATTTTTATCGGCCTAGCTAATTCTTCAAAAATTGAGGAAGATTTGGAAAAAACTTTAGAATGGCTGGAAAAAAATTTTGGTTTAACAAAAACCTAAGAAAAATATGACCCTTTTCACTTTTAGTGTAATTCGGCTTTTAATTCTCTCGGCTTTAGCCGCCGTAATTGCTTTTTTATTGGCACCGCATTTAATCAGGTTCTTGAATAAAATCAAATTCTGGAAAAAAGAAGCCAGAAGAAAAACTATCACCGGAGAAGAGGCGAAAGTTTTTTATTCTCTGCACAAAGAAAGAGAGGTGACTGTGCCCCGGGGCGGGGGAGTGCTAATTTGGCTTACGGCTTTAATTGTCGTATTTTTGTTTCTTGCTTTGTCTTCCGTCGAAGACCCCTGGTGGCTGAAAAATTTTAATTTTTTCTCCCGAGCTGAAACCTGGCTACCTTTATTTACTCTGATAGCAGCAGCCATAGTCGGATTGGCTGACGACATTTTGCAAATTACCGGCAAAGGGGAATATATTGGCGGAGGAATGGGGTTTACACGAAGATTATTAATTGTTGTTTTGATTGGCTTGGTCGGCGGCTGGTGGTTTTATGCCAAGCTCGACTGGAGCTCAATTCATATTCCTCTGGTTTTTAATTTCCCCTACGGAATCGATTTGTTTTTGGATTACTGGATTGTGCCCTTTTTTGTTTTGGTTATGGTTGCCTGTTGGTCTGGAGGAGTAATTGACGGACTAGACGGGTTATCGGGCGGCGTTTTTGCTGCAATTTTTGGCGCTTTTGCCATAATCGCCCTTGATCAAGGAAGAGCCGATTTAGCAACTTTTTGCGCGGTAATTACCGGTACTCTTTTTGCTTTTTTATGGTTTAATATTCCACCGGCCAAATTTTATATGGGAGAGACCGGAATCTTGGGGCTAACCTCAACCATGGCAGTAGTAGCCTTTTTAACCGATTCGGTAGTCGTTCTGCCAATCATTGCCGGCATTATAGTTGTTTCAGTCGGTTCAATAATTTTGCAGCTTTTATCTAAAAAAATCAGGAAAAAGAAAATCTGGCTTTCCACCCCAATTCATCACCACTTTGAAGCCCGTGGCTGGCCGTCTTATCAAATCACAATGAGATTTTGGATAATCAGCCTCGTCTTAGCCTTTTTAGGAGTAGCCATCCGCCTATTGGGTTAAACGCAAAATTAAAAATGCAAAAATCAAAACTGCAATTAAAAATTCAAGAATTACGCAAACAAAATCCTCGTTTTATTTACGAGGATTTTAGTTATCAAACTAAGAATAATAATTTAGAAATAAGTTTTAATTTTAGTATTGAGCCTGATATAAAATTTCAACCAAAAATTATTATTGAAAAGATTCCCAAAAAAACAAGACTTAGTTCTCTAGATAATTTAGTCTTTCATCTGGGATTGATGGAAATACCCACTTACTGGAAAGCTACCTGCTCGCCGAAAATTGAAATCCGAGCTGGCCACTTGAACAGAGAACAAGTTAACTGGTGGAGGCGGCTGATAATCAACGGCCTGAGCCAGTTTTTCTACGAAAACAAAATCGACTGGCGGCCTAGGTCTTTTCTCACGATAAAAAGTCTGCCAGGAAACCACCCTCTGCCGGTTTTCAATAAAAAACTGAAAAACAGATACCTGGTGCCTTTTGCCGGCGGAAGAGATTCAATCGTTACCTTAGAGAGTTTAAAGAAATCCGCCAGCTGGCGGAAGGAAACAGCTTTGTTTTTGGTTAATCCTAATGAACAAATGGGGAAAACTGCTAAAGTGACTGGCGTAAAAAAACAAATTATTATTGAGCGGTCAATTGATAAAAAACTACTACAATTAAACAAAAGGGGTTATTTAAACGGCCATACGCCCTTTACCGCCCTCTTGTCTTTTTTGAGTGTTCTTTGCGCGGTTTTATTTGATTATAAAAACATTGTTTTTTCCAATGAAAAAAGCGCTGACGAAGGTAATCTAAAATATCTGGGAAAAATGATAAACCACCAATGGGCAAAATCTTCTCAGTTTGAAAAAATGTTCAAAAAATATTGCAAAAAATATCTGGCAAAAAATATAAATTATTTCAGTTATCTGCGGAAATACGGCGAACTGGAAATTTCTCAAATGTTTATAAAATATCCGAAATACTTTTCGGTTTTTTCCAGTTGTAATGCCTCAATGAGAATTGGGGCTCGTCAAATCAGGTGGTGCGGTAATTGCCCGAAATGTTTATTTGTTTATGCTACTTTATATCCTTTCTTAAATAGAAAAGATTTATTGAAGATTTTTAGAAAAGATATTTTTGACCCTTCGACAAGCTCAGGGCGAGAAAAATTATTACCCATAATGAAATCTCTAATAGGGCAAGGAAGACCAAAACCTTTTGAGTGCGTCGGCACCAAAAAAGAAAGCCGAATGGCTTTTAAGTCAAGTTTGGAAAAAGCCCTTCGGCGAGCTCAGGGTAAACCAACTCCTTATCTTTTATTGGAATATATAAAAAAACTAAAAAATAAATAATACCTCTACTAACCCCCATTAGAAATACTTCATTTTTAACGGGGTTTATGTTATTTTAAAATAGAATGTTAAATAAATTAAAAAACAAAAAGATATTGATTTTCGGTTTTGGTAAAGAGGGAAAGGATGCTTTTTTGTTTTTGAGGAAGCTGTTCCCAAAAAAAGTTATCGGAATTGCTGATAAATCAGATAAAATAAGAAGACTGGATAAGAAGGTAAGACTATATTTGGGGAAAAATTACCTCAAATCACTCAAAAATTACGATGTCATAATCAAATCTCCGGGTATACCCTTTAAAATTCTACCGAAATCAGCGTTTAAAAAAATTACTACTCCGACGGCAATTTTTCTTGAAAATTGCCCTGGGAAAATTGTTGGCGTTACCGGAACGAAAGGGAAAAGCACGACTACCTCGTTAATTTACAAAATTTTGAAAGACGGCGGACTAAAAGCTCATCTGGTTGGTAATATCGGCAAGCCGGTCTTAAATCTGCTTTTTTCGGCTAAAAAAAACAATATCTATGTGTATGAATTATCTAGTCATCAGCTGTACGGCCTTAAAAAATCGCCTCAAATTGCCGTATTTTTGAATATCTATCCCGAACACCTGGACTATTACAGGAATTTCAGAGAATACGCCAATGCCAAAGCCAATATTACTCGCTATCAAACAAAAAACGACTATTTAGTATTTAACTCCAGAGATAAACTGGTTAGAGAATTCGCCAAAAAATCTAAAGCGAATAAAATCCCGATTCGAGGAGTATATCATGACTTAAATAAAAATGCTGCCAGGGCGGTCGGAAAAATCTTTAAAATTCCCAAGAAAGCTGTTGAGAAAGCCATTCGTGACTTCAAGCCCCTGCCGCATCGTCTGGAATATGTCGGGACTTTTAAAGGAATAAAATTTTATAATGATGCCTTATCAACTATTCCGGAAGCAACAATCGCCGCCCTTAATATTCTAAGTGGCAAGGTTGAAACGATTTTATTGGGCGGATTTGATAGGGGATTGGATTTCAGGAATTTAGCCAAAGCGATTTTAAAGGACGAGATAAAAAATCTTATTTTATTTCCGACAACCGGAGAAAATATCTGGAGGGAAATATTTAAACAAGTTAAGAACGATTTTTCTAAATTGCCGAGGGCTTTTTTGGTTCAGAATATGAAAGACGCGGTAAAATTGGCTTACGAACACACTCCACGGGGAAAAATCTGTCTTTTATCTACAGCTTCGGCCAGTTTTAGTATCTTCAAGGACTATAAAGAAAAGGGTAATTTGTTTAAAAAATACATAAAGCTCTATGGCAAAAAGACCTGACTATATCTTACTGGGAACTGTTGCTTCTTTAATGATTGTAGGGATTTTGATTTTAGCCAATGTTTCGGCTCCGCTTTCCCTGGAAAGATTCGGCACTACCTATTATTTTTTAAACCACCAGTTGCTGCTTGGTTTCCTGCCCGGAATAATACTAGGTTTTTTAGCCTTCAGGGTTCCATTAAGTTTTTTGAAAAAATGGGCCCCAATTTTACTCTTGCTAAATTTAGTTTTACTGGCAATAATTTTTTTGCCCGGGGTTGGCTCTAGGCTGGGTGGAGCGGCCAGATGGATAAACTTGGGTCCACTTTCTTTTCAGCCTTCAGAGCCTTTAAAGCTGATTTTCATTTTATATTTAGCTACCTGGTTAACCAGCCGAATGGATACTCGAAAGACAGACCAAGGGTACCTAAAACGGCTGCACGGCCAAACTTTTCTGGTCTTTTCAATCGTAATTGTAATAATCAGTTCGCTTCTAATCCTTCAACCTGACATTAGCACTCTTGGGGTAATTATTCTGGTGGCTATTTCAATGTATTTTTTAGCCAAGATGCCTTTATGGCAGAGCTTCCTGATGATTCTAGCGGGCACGGGCGCTCTTTTTGTTTTAGTCAAGATAGCTCCCTATCGGCTGAATCGCTTTTTAGTTCTTTTTGATCCAACAAAAGACCTAATGGGAATTGGCTACCAATTGAAACAGGCGGTGATTGCCGTGGGTTCGGGCGGAATTTCGGGCCTGGGAATGGGAATGTCTTATTTTAAATTCGGTTTTTTACCTCAAACGATATCCGATTCAATTTTTGCCGTTTTTGCCGAAGAAACAGGGTTTATTGGAAGCTGTTTTTTAATCTTGCTTTTTTTAATATTTCTATGGCGAGGATTAAGAATCGGCAAGTTGTGTCAAGATAGTTTTTCTCAATTAACAGCCTGGGGAATAACTATCTGGATTTGTCTCCAGGGTTTTATCAATATAGCAGCGATGATTGGCATTTTCCCGCTGACCGGTATTCCTTTGCCGTTCATTAGTTATGGAGGGTCAGCTTTAGTTGTACAACTGATGGGAATAGGGGTATTATTAAATATATCAAGGCAAAAAACTCAATGAAGCTAAGGCTTCATTTACCCGAATATTAATGAGGGTGAGAAAAGAAATTTATTTCTTTGAACCGAGCTACGCTTTCACGTATATTTTAAGATTATTAATAATAAATTTTGCTACATGAAGATACTCTTCACCGGCGGTGGAACCGGTGGCCACATATTACCAATAATTGCTATCTGCCGAGAGATAAGAAAAATTTACCCAGAACCGGATCTTCAATTTTTCTACCTTGGTCCCAAGGATGATTTTGATCAAATTTTGCTTTCTCAGGAAGGAATAAAAGTAAAACATGTTTTTTCCGGGAAACTCAGGCGATATCTCACCTGGAAAGTCTTTTTTCAGAACCCGATTGATATCTTATTTAAGATCCCGGTAGGTACTCTTCAAGCATTTTTTTATATTTTCTTTTTAGCGCCAGATTTAATCTTCAGCAAGGGCGGTTTCGGTTCAGTAGAGGGGGTCTTTGCCGGCTGGTTATTGAGAATTCCTATTTTTTTGCACGAATCAGACGTCAGCCCAGGCCTTGCCAATCGATTCTTAACTAAATTTGCTTTGGAAGTTTTTGGCTCTTTTCCTAAAACCGAAAATCTCTCGCAAAGAAAAATAGTTTCGGTTGGTAATCCAATTCGAAGAGAAATCTTAGAGGGAACAAAAGAAGAAGCTCAAAAATTGTTTAAATTAAGCCAACGGAAACCGGTAATTTTAATTTTGGGAGGGTCTCAGGGAGCTCAAAGAATCAATGATAAAATCCTGGAAGTTTTATCGGAACTTCTTGAGAACTTTGAAATCATTCATCAGTGCGGCCAGAGAAATTTAAAAGAGATCGAGGCTGAATCAAGGACAATACTATCCAAAGAACTTACTCCTTTTTATCATCTTTTTCCGTTTTTGTACGAAGAAGAACTAAAACAGGCCTATGCTGTCAGCGATTTAATTGTTAGTCGAGCCGGTTCTGGAAGTATTTTCGAAATAGCGGCCGTCGGCAAACCTAGTATCCTAATCCCTTTGCCGGAAGCTGCCCAAAATCACCAACTTAAGAATGCTTATGCCTATGCGGAAAATAAAGCGACAATTGTTTTGGAAGAAACTAATTTTACTTCCCATTTTTTCTTAGAGAAATTGAAATATTTGCTTTCTCAGTCGGAAGAATTAGAAAAAATGCAAAAAGCAGCTAAGGAATTTTCCAAACCTCTGGCAGCTAAAATAATTGCTGGTTATCTTGTTGAGTTTTTAAAATAAATCTTATAGATTTAAACTATGGACTCCGGGGAATTTAAATTCCGAAAGCCGGACGAAGTGCGAACTCGGTTCGCTCCTGCTCCAACCGGTTTTTTGCATATCGGCGCGGCTAGAACCGCTCTTTTCAACTATCTTTTTGCTAAAAAACATAAAGGTTTTTTTATTCTGAGGATTGAAGATACTGATATTGAGAGATCAGAACCAAAATATGAAAAAGACATTCTGGAAAGCCTAAAATGGTTAGGGATTGAGTGGGACGAAGGTCCAGACATTGATGGAGGTTACGGACCGTATCGGCAGAGTAAAAGGTTAAAGATTTATACCCAATATCTGGAAAAACTCCTGGCCGAGAATAAGGCCTATTACTGTTTTTGCTCCGAAGAAGAATTGGAAGATCAAAGACAGTATCGTTTATCAATAGGAGAAGCGCCCCGTTATTCTGGGAAATGTGCTGATCTCTCGAAAGAAGAAGCTGAAAAATTAAGAGCAGCGGGGAAACCAACAGTTATCAGATTTAGAGTACCGGCCAAAAAAATAGAGTTTAATGATTTAATCAGAGAGAAGCTGGAATTTGAGACCTCTTTAATAGGAGACATTGTTATTGCCAAAAACCTGACCACCCCTTTGTATAATTTTGCCTGTGTGGTTGATGATTTTGAAAACAAAATCAGTCATGTCATCAGAGGCGAAGAACATATTTCCAATACTCCAAAGCAGATTTTACTGCAAGAAGCTCTAAATTTTCCATCACCTCAATACGTCCACCTGCCGATAATTTTGGCACCGGACAGAACAAAATTATCAAAAAGACACGGGGCAACAGGGACTTTAGAATATAAAGAAGAAGGTTATTTACCCGAAGCTCTGGTTAATTTTATGGCTTTTTTAGGCTGGAATCCGGGAGGAGAAAGGGAAATTTACTCGATGCCTTCCCTGATCAAAGAATTTTCCATAGAAAGAGTCCAAAAAGGCGGAGCGATTTTTAACATTAAAAGGTTGGATTTTTTGAATAGTTTTTATATCCGCCAACGTTCGGTTGAAAAATTAACTGAACTCTGTCTGCCTTATCTGGTTGAGGCGGGACTAATCGAAAAATTAAAACCGACTACTGAGCCTTCGTTCATACCCAGTCAGGCTCTCGGAAAGCGGGAAAAAAGGCGAAAAAAGGACAAAGTTCTCGGCGAGCAAGCTCATAGCACCCGATTATTTGAAGAAAAAGGGGCTGAATTTAAAATAAAAGCAACCGGCGAAATTATAAATTTAGCCTGGCTGCAAAAAATTGTTCTAATTTACCAGGAAAGATTAAAAAAATTATCGGAAATCTCTGAGTCAACCGAATTTTTCTTCAAAGAGAAGTTAGAATATGAGAAAAATTTATTAAGATGGCCTCGGCCCGAGGCCTCGGCTCAGGGTAGAGAAATGGTCGTTAAAGAAATTAAAACTTCTCTCGATAAATTAGAAAAAATATTATCTAAAATAAAACTGGAGGATTGGAATAAAGAAAGCTTAGAAAAAGTTTTAATACCGGAAGCAGAAAAATTCTCCAAAGAGCTTGGCAGGGTAGGGGATTTAGCTACCGCGACCCGAGTCACGAAAACAGATAGGGGATATTTGTTATGGCCGTTAAGGGTTGCCTTGAGCGGTAAAGAAGTCTCAGCCGGACCTTTTGAGACAGCGGAAATCTTAGGCAAAGAAAAAACAATAAAAAGAATAAAAGAAGCAAAAGAATTATTATGAAACCCCGTTAGAAATTATTAAATTAACGGGGTTAAAAACAATTATCATGATAAATAAGATAAAGCAGCTTTCTAACGGGGTGAAATATGTTTTATTAATATTAATAATAAGCGGCTTCTTATTGCCAGTCTCAGGCTTTGCTCAGGAACAGACCTCAGAGCCGCCGGCAACATTAGAAGAAGCAAAAGAATTAGGCGAGAAAACCTTAGAGGTGACTAAAGAAGAATTACCGGGCATTCTGGAGAGAATCTGGAATGAAGAAGTCCTGCCCCTCTGGCAAAGGATGTGGAATTGGACCAAAAATTTCTGGAAAGACACAATATGGCCTGGGATTAAGGGGTTCTGGGAAAGAAGGATAAAACCGCCGGTTGAAGAAGAGGTGGAAAAAAGAAAAGAAATTATCGAGGAAAACATAGAGAAAGAAAAGGAGGAGCTTGAAGAAACACTTGTTCCTGAAACTGCTAAGCCTCTTTGGGAAAAACTTAAAGACTTATTTCAGTAGTTATATTGTGCGACATTTAACTAAAGGGGGGTAGGCCGTTAGGGTAGGGAAGACTAACGGTTTTTTATTGACAGAATTCATTAAAAGAGTTATAATTAAGGCGGAAGGGAGAGAGAAAAAGGTGGTGCTGAGTTTTTAAGTGATGGACCTCCTCCGTTGTCTTGTAGGCGCCACGCCTCCATGGCCGTAGGTATCCCTTACCTTTAAAGGTAAGCAATAAGCCAAAAATTTGATCTCTCTCCCGATCATAACTGTAGCTCTTTCCCAATCAATGATTAAGCAGTTGATCATGCTTATGTATCCCAGGGCGCGTCCTTCTGACGCGTCTCTGTTTTTTTATATTAACAGGAATGACAGAGGGGAGTACTTGACAGGCTAATTTCTCTTGTTATTATGAATATAGACAATGTCGTACAATGTAGATTAAGCGACGTTGTAGAAGGGGCTTATTCGGACCCCTCTCGAGAGCCTCTTCCAACAGCTATTCCGGAGAAGACCTGAAATACAAGAAATAATATCAGATAATTATAAAAAATTTTTAAAAAATAATTTATGAAGAAACCTGACTCACCTATTATAAAACATATCCCCGACTTTCTGGATTATTGTGAGGTTGAAAAAGGCCTCTCTTCACGCACCCAGGAAAACTACCACAGATACCTTCAGAAGTTCATTTCCTGGTTAAAAGGCACGAATAAGGAGAATTTACTGCCTCATCAGCTTAATTCCGAGCATATTTGGGATTACCGCCTATATTTAAGCCGTTTTAAGGGCGAAAAGGGCCAGGAACTCAAAAAGGCCACTCAGAACTACTATTTAATCGCCCTAAGAGCCCTTCTGGGCTATTTTACAGCCAAGGACATAGAATCACTCCCTGCGGACAAAATAGAGCTCTCAAGGGCTTCTGGGGCTGAAAAAACGGTCAAATTCCTCAACTTAGAGCAGGTTGAGAAGCTTTTGGAGGCTGCTGACGGTAAAAAGCCCGAAGACCTGCGAGATCGGGCCATTTTAGAGACATTTTTTTCAACCGGCTTAAGAATCGCCGAACTGGTGGCCCTAAACCGGGAACAGTTCGCCAATATAAAAGACAAAAAGGATTTGGAACTCGGCATTATCGGCAAGGGCAAGCATCCGCGCACTGTCTACTTCTCAGAAAGAGCCTTGGGCTGGATTAGAAAATACCTGGAAACCCGGCAGGACAAAGACAAGGCCCTGTTTGTCCATTATCGCGCCAGAAAGGATGCTGACGCCCGACTGACAGCCCGTTCTATAGAAAGGATTGTTAAAAAATACGCCTTGTTATCCGGCGTGCCGTTTTTCACTACTCCTCATACCCTACGCCATTCATATGCAACGGATTTATTATCGCAAGGAGTTGATTTAAGAACCATCCAAGAATTCCTGGGTCACCGAAATATCGTCACAACCCAGATTTACACCCACGTAACAAATAAAAGATTAAGGGATGTCCATCGTCAATATCATTCCCTCGGAAAAGATTTAAAAGCTCAATAAAAAAGGTCGATCAAAATTATAAAATCCAATTAATATGAAATTAAAAAGAATTATAATTGCAATCCTGACCGGTTCAATCCTTGGAATTCTTTGTATAATTGGGGCGAGTCAAAGAATAGGTCTTTCAGGAAATGAATTGTTTATATTTGCTTTGTGGTATAACCGCTTCTTAATGGGGGTAGTTATTGGCATTGCCTCTGATTTTAAAATTATTAAGACAAATTGGAATACTCTTCTCCGGGGAGGCATCCTTGGACTTATTGTCACCTCTGCCTTTTTTCTATCTACCGGTTTTCGTGATGTGCCAAGCTTCTTTGCGGGGATTGTTTATGGATTAATAATTGATTACGTCGCTACCAAATTCGAATAGTCTTTGATAAATAAAAAACCGTTAGTTTTTCTAACGGTTTTCTCCTTCTCTAATTAAATGTCGCACAATATTAATATAAAGGAGCACGAATTCCCCTACCCTTTCGGTTTAAAAAGTGAGAAGGCTTGGATTTGTGATCCAAGCCTTCGTTTAGAATTCTAGACGGATAATACTCTCTGCTCTACCTGGTTATGGGAGCAGGTCATTGACCCTTTTTACCGCATTCTCCCATTGCGTTTTCTGGTGAGGGCTCGGATCGAGCGTCACTTGCTGGGTCCAGCAGTATAAAGAATCTCTGGCCGCTTCCAGGGCCGCTCTCTTGTCAAAGATTTTCTCTAAGATTTGAGAGCGCCAAAAGTGCACTGCTCCACGGTGATGCCAGTTTCGGTCAACGCCGTAACGGGAAAGGGCTGCGTCCAAGAATCCCAAAGCCAGGATGAGATCCGCGTCGTTTCGAGCCTTGTGGTAGAAGAATCTCGCGCCATTGTGGAAAAGATTCGCCACTTCGACGGCATCATCCCGGAAGCGAAGCACGGTATCGAGCACCTGATCATGGGTAAGCTTGCTATCTGCCTCCCTGGCCCTGATGACTAGAGCATTGGAAGCATTTACGCTGTCTCCGAGCTCCCTAAGGAGTTCGGTAAGCGCCACGTCGTCCTTGTAGCCTTTCGCGTATGCGGCGATATAAGCGAGACACTCTCTCGCAAAGCGGACCGGGCCGGCTTCCTGGGCTAATTTCTTGGCTTCCTCGAACTCGTCGCGCCGGTAATGGCACCATGCCCCCAACGCGAGAAGCTCGCCTCTTTCCGGATCGTCATCCGGCCTTTCCTGAAGCTCCCGCTCCACACCCTCCAGACACTTCCCGAATTCACCCCTGTCGTAGATCAAACGAAGTTCACTTGCTGTTGCCATTTTTTCCTCCTTTCTTTTGTATTTTGAATCCTATATAAAATGACTTTAGAAAAGCCATATTGAAAAGTACTTAGTAATAAAATAATACTATATAATATAGTGTTTGTCAATCGGCTTCTACTAAAAAACCGCCTGATTAGCGATTTTTATACCTTGTGCGACGTTTCCCTTCGCTTTAGGCTACATTTTAGTTATTACGAGTTGAGTTAATTTATCTCGATCAATGTTTCTATCAATACCTAATAACTTAAGCTTAGAAAAAAGTTTAATTATTTCAGCGCTATGCCAAATAATTAAATTTACAGTAGGAACCAAAAAATCAAATTGCCCATCGGGTGTTTTATTGATATGGATATTTAAGCTATCAATATTGGGATGAGCGATCCTACACATCTGTTGATATTTTTTAATGTGTTTTTCTTTTAATTTTAGCGGCAAAAGGTTATCATCTATTCCATCCTGGTATTCTTTCATCTTCAGGTCCTTGTTTTCAAAAAATTTCTCTAACCTAGATAAGATTTCCTCCTCGGCAGGGTCCGAGAATATATAAAAAACTTTTATATATAATTCATAAATATATCTATATAAATAATTAGAAAGAAAAATATCATTAGTCAGTAGTAAATTTTCCAGTGATATATTTATAGAATAAATTTTGTTTAAAACAGCTGCGGCAAAATATTCTTTCGGATTTTCTTCTTTTTTTATAGTCCCAAAATTAAAACATGATTTAAGAACTAAACCAAAAGAAATTATTTTTTCCCTTAGAGAATCCCTCAATCTGATATTTCCTTCGTTTAAAAAATTAATAATTGTTCCCATTTATTATATTCAACTTCGGGCTAAATTTTGATTATTTTATTTTGAATTTTTGTAGTAATAATTAATCTATAATCCTTAGTCACATAACAGTCTATTTCGCTTTTTATTCCGAACTTATTTTTAAAATAAAGCCCGGGCTCTATTGTAAATAGTATATCTGGCTTTAATTTCTTTCTGCTTGTTTTAGATAAGTTAAAACTTTTACCGTGACAATTAACAATGCCTAAACTATGTCCTGTATTGTGGATAAAAAACCTTTCTAGGTTAAATTTCTTAAAATAGTCTCTTGCTGCTCTGTCTATCTCTTTCGTTCTGGGAAACCTCTTTTTCTTTAATTCTTTCCTAATAAACTTTGATACCGTATTTCTTGCTCCGATTACAATTTTAAAAATTTCTTTTATATTTCTTGGTATATTTTTACCGGAGTAGCCTATCCAAGTAATATCGGCAAAGGGAGAATTTTTATTTTTTAATCTTGCCCAGGTGTCTACCATCACTAAATTATTCTTTCTTATGGTCCTTGACTTCCTTTCTGGTGGAAAATAGTGTTTGTTAGCAGTGTTTTTATTTACAGCGATAATCTGGATAGGGTTCTTTCTATCTTTTGTACAATTCTGCTTTTTAAATTCAGATATAATAAATTTATGAACATCGTATTCTGAGATTTTACCAATATTCCTTTTTATAAATTTAAACGCTTTTTCTACAATTAAATACAACTTCTTAGCTGCTATTTTATGCCTGTCTATTTCTTCTTTTGTCATATGTTTATCCTATCAAAAAGTCGCCCCCTCGGCGACCCCTCAACTTCGGGCTAAATTTTGATTCTCAATTAATTTTTGCACAACTTCCAATGCTTTTAAATTGCACGGATCAGTCACAATTTTTCTAGCTTCCTCAACGGTCAACCATTTTATATCATGGAACTCTGTTGGGTCGATGTTAAAATTGCTTCCATTTGTTGGAAATAAATACCAAATATCATAATGTACCTTGCATAGTTGAACTTTATTTTCTATTTGCGTGATGGTTAATAAAAACGGTTGAGTTTCTCGGAAATCATTCTTGACTCCGAGCTCCTCGCTAACTTCTCGACTTAATGCCTCATGTAGGATTTCTCCTTTGTTGATATGGCCACCGGGAGAAAGCCAAAGGCCTGACTTTTTATGATGTACGATAAATATTTTCTTGCCCTGAGAATCGTACGGAAGAAAATATACACAAAAATGAGTCTTTGGATTTTCGTCTCGCGTCGGTATTCCCGCCTCCAATCTTTGCTTAAAAGCATTATACGTCTCTTCACCATCACAAATAGAGCGGTCTATAATTTTTGAAATTGATTGCAAGGTATTCATAAATTTCCCTCACTTCAGGCTAAATTTTGATTATTTTTTAACTTTGAATATTTTTCCGTGGCCGGGAATAATATAATCTGCTATTTCTAAAATCTTTTTACGGCTTTCAATAAGTTTTGGCATATTCACTTCGTCTGGGTGGACGTCGTCTTCTTTTTCTATTTCTATTTTCTGTTCCTCGTCGTCCGTCCACCAGAACACGTCGCCGGCGACGATATAAGTCCCTTCTTCTGTTGGGACAACCAAAGAGCAGTGTTCCGGCGAATGGCCAGGCGTCTGGATTATTTCCAAGTTAGTCCCTGGAATTTTGTTCTCCGGTTCAACCTGATTGTCGTTATAATAAATTTCGGCAGGGGTTATAACTTTTGCATTCTCAAAAATACCGGCCAACAGGGCGTGGTCGCCGTGGCTGTGCGTAAGAAGGACAAAATTAATATCAGCTGGTTTTAAATTGTTTTTAGCCAATTCCTCAAGCAGTCTTTTTCGGTTGCACCCCGGATCTACGACTATATTCTTACCGTTACTCTGAACGAACGTTGTCGTCGAACTGGCCAGCCAGCCGTTTTCTATTTCTTTTGCGTACCCTTGGATTAAAACCTTTACCTTGTTCATATCTTTAGGCTAAATTTTGATTATTTTTATTCTTCTCTCTTAGATTTTCTTTTCAAAAAAGGAGGGACCCATAAATATTTTCCGCCCCAAACAGTTCGATTGACGTAAACTCTGGCTCCAAAAAGGACAATAACAAAAATCCAAAGCCACCAAGGAATTCCCCTGAATCCAATAACGATCACTTCCCAAATTAACTTAATTGTTTCCATAGTTTCAACTTCGGGCTAAATTTAAACTTTTCGAAATTTCTTAAGAATAATTGCACTTAAAATAAAAGCGATGGTGAAGAATATTGCTCCGTAAAAACAAGGGGTTAAAAAGGGATTAGCCACACCAGCCGCACAACCTGTAGTACAAGTACCTACTTTTAACCAAGTAACAAGTTCCATAGTGAAATTAGACCAAGCAAAAATTGTTCCCGCCAATAAAACTATAAATTGTGCTATAATGATTTTTTTCATATTTTTTATTTTAATTAATTTCTTTTAACTTAAGGCTAAATTTTGATTGTTTCTATTTTCAGAATATCCCCAATTTAGGAAAAACTCAAGGGAAATAAAAACCGCCGAGATACGACGGACAACACGTCTTGTGCGACTTTTATTCGGACAAGATGCGTAGTGCGACACATTTATTGAAATAGAAAAGCGAGGTACAAACGAATCAAGATGATTCTCCCTCGCTTTTGAGCGCTTACTTAGAGCTTTGGTGGTAGTTTAATAAATATCGTCTGCCGTCCACCTGATCTCACTATTGGACCAGTTCAAACCAAGTACCGCCAATGTCTTCTACGAACACCCTGACCTCTCCTTGCTTTATAAGCTCTGTCAGGGCTACTGATACCTCTTCCTGGCTTGCTTCAATTCCTTTCTCCTCAGCCCAGGCCCAGAAGTTTGCAGGATTCCCTGTTGCGTCCGTGAATCCCCCGCTCCCCTTGATTTCTTTTAACCATTGTTTTAAAATGTCCTCTAACTTTACTTCTACTTTTGCAGTCGCCACGTAGAACCTCCTTTCTTAGTTGGATGAACAAACTCCTAGATAAAAATATTTCTAGGATTTTTTATTTTAATATTTCTAAATAAAAAAATCAAGCCCGGTTAAATAGCCACCGAAAGCGAATTTAACGGTTTAAAACCTAGTTAAATAGTCGCCAAAAACGAATAAGAGCCTCAAGTGCGGTAGGACACAAGAGGCTCTTTTTTTCTTAAAATAAATTGGCTAATGAGCTGAAAGGGTTACTTTCTGGAAAAGCTTGGCAACTTTGATTTCAAGAAGACCAAGAAAATTCTTATTTTGGAAAATGTCAGCGAAATCTGAGAAACCGTAAGCATTGGTGCTTCCCAGTCCTCAACTGGTTGAAGCTTTCCTTGACGAACCAAAGTGTAGATTTCATTTACCGATGTTACCGAAGGACCAATAATTTCCATTCTCTGGTAATATACATCAGCTTTCAAATGCCTAGTAGTCGTTACCACAAGTTTGGCTCCGTTATGTTCATAAACACCTTCTTTCCGGAAGCCATTGTAAATTTCATTTTCCATTCTGGTAACACAATCAATTAGTTCTTCCGGGATGTCTGGCAAGGGAGTCATATCGCTGAAAGCTATATTAAGATACTTCCTGCCATTTTCATCAAACAGGTGAAATTCTAACTTACCCAACTCTTCGGGCATGTCTTTAACATAGATACGCATATCTCTCCTTTTTCGTCTGGGCTTTATTTACGGTGTTCTTCACACTCGTGAGCACCAGTGCGATTGGAATGTACTTTGTCAACCTACCTTGACATATATATTATAACATAATAAATGTGCATTTGTCAAATAATATAGCAGTTTTATTTTCTCAATGATGCGTTGCCTGAATATCCCTGATCAATGTCACACAAGCTCTGTAGTGCGACGGAAATAAAAAAGCACCTACTCATCATTTTGGTGATTTTCGGTGCATAAGGAGGATTTTAGTAGACTTAGTAGATAGATTAACTAATTTCTTTTTCAAGAAGGACTACTGCTGTTGCCCGATCGTCTCCTCCAAACTCTCGAGCGACGCCAGAGGCAAAGTGAGTAAGAATTGTGTTCAACCTCCAGCCTTCCTTGCCGAATTGATTTAATTCATCGGTAAGGTTTTTCATAGAAACCGATTCAATCTTATATTCGTATTGAATCATTATAATTTCCCTCCTTTCCTTTTTGCTAAAATAATTATAACATATTAAGTTTATTTGTCAATTTTTCAAATATTCCTCCTTTTATCTGAATAGTTTTTACGTCCCACAAGACGCGTAGTGCGACGGAATTACAAACCCTTATCAAAATAAATGGGGCTTACCAACACCGATGGCTGGCAAGCCCCCTCTTGAATCGCCTAGATCAAAGACTGTCTTAGCTCTATTTCAACAGTCCTTCGACTTCTTCGATCGCTCCCGGCAACCATTTCTCTAATTCCTTTAGTAGTTCAAGTAGTTTCAAAAGATCGGGCGTCTCTTCGGACGGCACGGGTTCTGGCTCAGGAACCACTGGTTCGCCAGCCAGAAATCTTTCTATCTCCTCCTCGGAACTAAACTCATAGACCTTAGTGGTACGAGCATCTACTAACATGGTGGATGGCCTCTCAGGGGCGAAAGCATGCTCTCTGGTGGTAACCGACATCATCCAATAGATTGTGTCTTTGGTAATGATCGGTCTGGGCTCCAAGAGCTTAATCGCTCCGGTTGGCCCTTCACCGGTACGCCCTTCTTCCATCCAGTTGTATAAGGGATAGGCTGCTTTGACGTATTCCCAGGCCCGGTTAGGACCTACAAGAATGTCTTGCGTCGCTGGTGGTATCTCGTACAGTTCTATTTCTCCTGTTACAGCGTCAATAAAGAAGACCTTGAAGATTCCATGTGTTGCTTCGCCATGGGGCTCAGCTACTGTAACCCATTTTGTTCCCTCGTCCGTGGGTAAGAGATAAGGCATCTGGTTTTTAGAATAAGCAAGCTCCGGAATGTCTATCTGATCTCTGTGCGTAAACCAAGCATTGCTTATGCCCTGGTGATATGCCCAGGATACGGTATAACGTCTGGCTAATCTTTCCGGGTATATTCGTTGCCCTTGGACAAAGTCCAATTGCTGCGCTTCTTCGGGAGTATAATGGGTTATGGTACCATCCGGGTGTACTGTGGCAACTCCTGCCCAATAAGGGACCATCACCGGGAAACTCATCCGGTAGCCGATGTAAGGCACCACAGCCAGGGGTGTATCGTCGTCAAAGAGATAAAATACCTCGCAATACTCGACCCAGTATTTACTTTTTCGAAGCTGCCAGTAAATATCGTCTTCTACCCTCATTCCTTCACCATAAGTGAAAGTGCCGGGGACTTCTTCTCTATTTTGTTGTCCCAAACCAAGCTGGCGCGAAGTGTAATTCATCCCAACCGAACCGTCGCTGTAAATTATAGCTACGCCATCTGTTTTGTACTTTAGGCTCCGGATGAACCCGTCCGGCCTTCTAGCAGCTATCCAGACCAGTTCGCCGTCTTTCAGGATCGGCTGGAGCTCGCCCAAGCTTATCTCTGGGTCCGGAATACGTACTTCAGCGTAATACTGGGCAATCTCCATAGGGAGATACCTGATTTCTGTTGTTAGCGGTAGGGTTTCGATTATAGTCATTCTCTCCTCAGTCTCTGCGCAAAGCTTGGTTTTTACAATCGATACCCCAAAAATACTGAGCACTACCAGCAGAACCGCCCACGATATTGCAACGATTTTCCATACCGCGGTTTTCCTGGTCAAAATATACGCTACCACTCCCGCAATAATTATTGCGACAGTAAGTATCAAAAATGGCAAGGTTCGGTAGATACCAAACCATAGCCAGTGCCCCAGGGGCCTAGCTACTACCAGGAAAGCAACAAATAAGCCGAATGAAATGATTCCGGTAAGAAAAGCCACTGAGGCCAGCTTCGGATTCCCTTCTTTTACTACCTTTCGATGATACCAACGATCATATTCCCGCCGGGACCGCCGCACCAATTTTATGGTCACTATCCCGCCCACAATGAACAGAATTAAAAGTGTCAACCACATTATTCGATTACCTCCTTTGTTCGCATTTTCACTAATTAGAGCTATCTATGTCTGATAAACTGAACTTTAATTTTCCAAAGAACTACCTCCTTTTTTTGTTTATATTTTAACATTCTTGATAAAAAAGTCAAGAACTTACCAAAAAACCGCCTTCTTGAGAAAGCGGCCAAACCGAGCTCCCCAAGTCGGTCTAGAACCATCCTTTTAAGGGAGAAACTTAGACCTTTTGACGGTATCTCATAATGCATCTCGGTCGGGGCTGTTTTAAGCTAAAATGAGACATTACTTAAGGGTGTGTCGGGGTGTGTCGGGGTGTCTCATTTTGTATTTTGGTTTTGGGAGAATTCACATCGTTTAGTATCCATACGAGACATTTTCTCTATGATTTAAGAACGTATTATTCTTGATAATATTGAGCCAGCTGGACGATGCGTATATCTCCATTTCTTTCTTCTCTTTTCTATAATGAATTTCTGGCCTGTTCTTCTTTATCGGCAATTAAAAATAAATCATTTACCTCTGGTTTTTTAAGGTATAAATTGCCTGCTTCCCTATAAAGGCTGGCTGCTTCTTTATAACCATTCCTTTCTAAAAATTTTGCAAATTCCAAACGGCCCACCGCCATTTCCCCGATCATTTCGTAATTCAGAGCTTCTCTTATTTCGAAGGCGGTATTTTCGGATATCTCTTTGTTCCAGGCCATTATCTCTTTTATTGATTTTCTTTTAGTTTCATCTTTAAGATAAAGCATCCAATAAGGACCGAGCTTGTGGCCCATTACCTGAGGATTAGCACCATTTTCCCAAGCTTCTAAAAAGTTTTTGTATGAAGTTGGCATATTTTTTATGGCTAAATCAGAGTCGGTAGGATCATTAATATAAACATAATTCTCATCATAACCAGTAACGGTCATAAAGTGAGAGCCATGAAATTTTTCCCATGCCCAGCTGGGAGAAATTTTGGCAAAATCATCGGTAACATAATAAAGATCTAAATGAACCATAACTGGTTTGCCAGAGGAGATTATACTTTTTAAATAGCGGGCAGCTTCTTCCTTGTTGCTAAAATATTTAACTTCTTTAGCGCTTTCCTTAAAATTAAATTGAGCTGGAGGTTCTGGTCCGGCTGGTGACGGAGGTGGTGACGGTGGAGGCGAAGGCAAATCATTGATTGAATCTTTACCTCCAGACAAAAGCCCTAGTCCAAAATTATAGCCAAGATTTTCGGCTCCAGTTATAATAGAATTTCCTTGGAAATCATTCGATAAGCCCCTTCCAGGAACAACATTTTTAGCTGTCACTCCAATCCCGGAATAGGCAACGATTTCAGTGAAATCTAAATCTGGATCATCAAATAAAGCCAACATCGCAAAAGCTCCAAGATAACATAAACCCGGCCCCTCTTCGGTTTCTTTTTCTTTTAGAACTTCCCCGGTAAAAACTCTTGGAACATTTAATTGAAAAGTTGCTGGAATAATCTCTTCTTTCTTCTCTTCTTCCTCCTCTGTTTTTAGTTCTTCTTTAACCGCAGAAGGAGCTTCGCCCTCTTCGTCAGGAGCAGAAATATTTTTCCAAATATAAAAACCTCCGACACCTAAAACAACTAAAACTATTAAAATAATTAAGATTTTTGTGTTCATTTTGTTGCTAAGTCTTTTACTCTACGCCAAAAAATTCAGAAAAACTTTCCGCGCTAAAACCAACCAACACATTGTTATCCATCACAACAGTGGGTACTCCTGCGCTTCCTGTCCTTGTCCGTAGCTCCTCTTGAGCCTCTCCACTCTTGGAAATGTCAATTTCTTCATATTCAATATTATGTTGCCCGAGCCATTCCTTTGCTTCCGCGCAATGGGAACAAGTCGGTAGTGAATACATTATTACTTTTGATACACCCGGTATATAGCGCTGTTTTAAGCTTTTTTCTGTTTCGGTTGGCTGTTCTTCAGGTTCCGTCTGAACTTGCTCTTGTTGTATTTGTATTTCTTCTTCTGGCAAAGTAGGTGCAGGGGAACTCGTTACTGTAGTAGTCATTAAAACAAAAAAACACTCGTCTGGTGTTGTTACTCCCACTTCCCTACATCTACCTTCAGCCGATGAACATAGCTCTGGCGTTCCTCCCACTCCTATACAAAAATCCTTAATCTGTTCAAACAATTCAAAACCCTGAAGAGGAATTTTCTCACACATCTCTAGTGGTAGCATTCCCTTCTCTAGACAGAAAGCTCTAAGCGATTCAGAGCTCTGAAGATCATTCACAAATGATACACACGTCTCTGGTGGTGCTCCCTGTCCTATACAGAAAGCTCTAAGCCATTCAAAGCTCTGAGTATCATTCTCTTTTGCCCGCTCAGCTTTCTCTACTTCTAATTCCTGTTGAACCATCATTTGGACTCTCTCTTTGACCTCTTGCGGAATATTTTCTGGCAAAGAAACTTCTTCCGGAACATCGCCCAAAGCATTTTGCGCTTTTAATGCCTCAACTGCTTTTTCGTGCCCTTTTAACGAAGCCTCCATTGCGTTTTCAATGGCAGGTTTTGCCTGGTCAGGGACTTTCTCGTAGACCTCAGCCAAAACCTCTAAATGTTTAGAGGTTGCCTGTCCAACTCTAACCATAACTTCTTCAATATTCTCACCTTTAGCTTGTGCTTTTTCTGCCATAGCTATGCTATTTTCTAATTGCATTTCATACCTTGCTAGAGTTTTTTCTGCTAATTCTGACTTTCCTTTTTCTGCTACAGCTTGGGCCTCAACCAATCTTTCAGCAGCTAAAACAGTATATCTTTCAGCTTTCTTGAGGTCGCCGAAAGTAAAGAAGGTGCCAATTGCTTCTGTAATTGTCTCCAAAAAGTAGAACGGACTGTCGGGAGTAAGGCCCGGACTTGGAAGTTCTGTCTCTTGAGCCAAAACTCCCGCTCCAAGAGATGATAAAAATACTAAAGTTATTACTAAAGATATTGCTTTCATAATATTAATAAATTAATAATAATTAACGACCTTTCTTCATTCTACCCCTTTGAAAAACTCAGGACAAGCATAAAACCGCCTTCTTGAGAAAGCGGCCGAACATGGCTCGCTCTAGCGGACGATTTTAGAACTTTAAGATGGGAAGAAGTGTTTAAATATCCTGAGATTGTTCTAGGACAGATAAGAGAATTATGCGGACGAGGTTAGAACTTGGTTTATGGAGAATTTTGGAGTTAAAGTTTTTTCAGTTTTTCTTCTTGATTAATTAACTCTCTATAACCACAATAATTGCATTTTTCCGACGCTGCCGGAATTTTATCATAATCAAGACATTTTTTGATATCAACAATAGTAGAATCTATCCAAGAATCATCCCCTTCGTAAGAAAGAATTGAAGTCACAAATTCTAATTTTCCATCAAACTCCGGACGATTTTTACCAGCGTTAGCAAATAAAAAATAACCTACTTTAGAAACATTAAAACCCATCTGTCTAAAAATCCACTGATAAATTTCCATCTGTTTTTTATATCCCTGTTTATATTCATCTTCCAATGAAATTTCCTTGCTTGTACTTGTGGCCTTGTAATCAACAATAATAAGCTCCTTGTTTTTTTTATTAATCCAAATATCATCAATAATGCCGCAAATATTTAAACCTGTTTTTTTATGTATTGCATTCGCCCCAATATGTCGGAAAGTATCATCTCGCCAATTAGACAAATCAGGATGGCTAAACGGTATGGCATCAATTTTATATTGAACCATCAATTTATGGGATTCACCATTTTTGCGTAAAAGATCAAACTCATTTTTAAGTAATTGATCAACTGCACTATTTAATGACCATCCTGGCATATCAGGCCTAGATACTCCAAGCCTCCTATCTAAATAAAAACAACGGGGGCATTCTAAAAAAAGGTCGATTTTTGACCGACTTATATTAAAAGGTACGCTAGAATCAGGATCATAAAGATTGGATTTTCTTTTTTGTTTCATATTTAACTTCGGGCTAAATTTTAGTTATTTTAAAAATTTTGTTTCTTTCTTTAAACCCTTTGATTAATCTTACTTTTGACTTCGGGATTTTAAAATAAGCCGAAAAGATTCTTATTACTCCCCTATTTGCCAGCCCTCTTTCCGGCTCTTCCTTGATCCTCACCTCAAAACTGTCTTCTGATTTTTTAATAATTCCTTCCTTCTTTGAACCTGGAAAAACTTTAACTTTTATCAACATTTTCCTCTTTGTTGAGCTTCGGGCTAAATTTTGATTATTTTTGGTCTTCTATAAAACTCTTAATAGAACGGTCATAAGTTTTCTCAGCTTCTGGAGAAAAATAGCAAGCGGGCAACTCACCTTTTTCTCGGTGATATTCAATACAATCGCAACAAATTCCTTTTCTTGGACAATCAGAATAAGTACAAGGACAATCTTTTAAGTTTTCTTCTTTTTGACACTCCATATATTTTATTCTACCAAAAAACCGTCTTCTTGACGATTTTTTACGAGCTCCGGGGATGGTACAATATTAGAACTTGATTTTGGGAGAATTTGCCTAGTTCAGTATCCATACGAGACATTTTGTCCATTATTTAAAAACGTATTATCCTTAAGGATATTGTCTTTGAGATTTTGATCTTCCGGCGGAACAAGAAGCAAAAGACCGCTTCTACAATCTTTAATGGTATTACCAGTGATAAGCGGCGAGCCGCCATCGATAACAATACAACAACGATTCTTGTTTGAACCAATAGTGTTATCCCGAATCGTAGGAGAAGCGTTATGCATATCAACTAACTCATGACCGGCATCGTAAATCATATTATTCTCAGCCACCACAGAACTATTAGCGCACACTGCACACTCACCCACATGTCTCAGGATGTTATGGCTGACCACTGTACCGTTGCCAGGATTAAAGCCACGGTAGTACTCTATTATACAATAAGAGAAAATGCCACGATCGAACTGAAAGGAGTTCCAATCGTAGATACCGGGTGTTGGACTATCTGAGGTGATAGTAATTATTTGCTCGGGCGTCCCCACTGCATGTAAAGTGCCATGGATGCGTATAGAGATATGATTGCCCTCATCCCGGAATGGTTCGCCAAAGTGAACACCTTGATAATACGGATCTTCACCTGGCAGTTCTTGTCTGATGCCTTGCTGCATATCGAACGGCCAATCGAACAGATTCTCCACGTCCTGATTAGCGGCAATGAGCACTCTAGTGCCCGGCTCGATGCTCAGTGTAACCCCCTCTTCAACAATAATGTCGCCGATAATATAGATTTCTCCCTTCCAAATTTCGTCTCTTTCTATCATGCCAGCCCTTGTAGTATTAGATATCTCTTCAGGGCTTAACTCCTCCTCCAGAATAATTTCTTCATCCTTCTTTTCTTTCTCTTCTTCTGGGCCTGAAATATTTTTCCAAATAAAAACCCCTCCTACACATAAACCAACCAGGACTATCAAAATAATTAAGATTTTGATATTCATAATTTAATCCTACCAAAAAACCGCCTGATTGGCGATTGATTCGGTATTGATGCGTAGTGCGACGTAAATAAAAAGAGGGCCAGAGCCCTTCTTCCTACAGCTATTTTGTTTTTTCTTCCTTATTAGATGCCGTATATTACTGACCAAATCTCCGTTGGCGCCGGGAATATTCGGCTATGGCTTTATCTAAATCTTGCTCGCTGAAATCGGGCCAGTATTTAGGGTAAAAGTAAAGTTCTGAATAAGCGGCCTGCCAGATGAGAAAATTAGAGATTCTCTGCTCCCGACCGGTTCTGATAATCAAATCAACATCGGACGTCCAAAGATTCTCTTTAATTGTGTCTTCGCTAACTTTTCGGAGCGGGATTTTATTTTTAATAATTTTCTTGACGGCCGCGACAATCTCAGCCCGACCGCCGTAACTTAAGGCAAAATTTACCGTCATTCCTGTATTATCTTTGGTTATTTTTTCAATTTTAGCTATTTCTTTCTGAAGTAGTCTTGATAGTTTTTCTCTTTGACCGATCACTTTTACTCTAATTTTGCTCTTATGAAGGTTTTCTAAATAGCTGTTAATAGTTCTTCTGGCTAGCCTCATCAACCAGCCGACTTCTTCTTTTCCTCTTTCCCAGTTTTCAGTTGAAAAAACGAAGAGGGTTAAAATTCTTATCCCCTTTTCTTTACAATAATTTATTACTTTTTTCACCGTTTCCAGCCCTTTCCGATGACCTTCGAAAACCGGCAAACCTCTTTCTTTTGCCCATCTCCGATTGCCATCTAAAATGATGCCTAAATGATTTGGAACCTTGGTCATATTAAAAAATCACCTTCTATTTTAGATTCTTTTGGCAAAAGCCAAGGAATCTTAAAACCCAGAAAATAAACTAAGCGGGTCGTCACTTTTGAAAAAAGAATTTTTGTTGAAAAAAAGTTTTCCACTGTCTTCTTATATTCTAAGAAATCTGGGAAATTTTTCAAGAGCATACCAGCAGCCATCAGCCCCCAAATTACTCCTCCCCCACTCCAGGGCTTGGTAAGGCCGGCCGCATCTCCGCAAAGAGTAATCTTCCCGGTTTTGGGAAATACCAACCCTCGAGGTATTAAAGCCGATTTTATACCTTGAAGATGAAGGTTATTTTTCTGGCAGAAATCATCAAGAAATTTTTTAGCTTCGCTAGGATTCGAAATTATCCCATATTCAGTGATATTACGCCGAGGAATTCTCCAAACGAATCCGTCTTTCACCGGCCAAGCTTCAACTGAATTCTGGAATTTTTTTTCGTTAACAAATCCTTGAATTCCTAAACGGAATTGAGATTTTTTAAACCCTAAAACTTTTCTTACTTCAGACAGGGCCCCATCACAACCAATAATTCTATCGAAGCTATTTTGCAACGTGATAAGGCCTTGCTTCGTCACATTGTTTCCTAGAAGAATCTGGGCACCAGATTTTTGGGCTAAATTCAGCACTAAATTATCTAATTCAAAATGACTGATTAGCAAGAATTTATCTGAAAACTTAACTTTTAAGGATCTCTTCGGAAAATATATTAAAACACTTTCTATTTCGTTTTGGATTAACTCTTTACTTTGTGGTATAAATTCTAAAACTTTTTTACTAAACAGCCCAGAACAAGTCTCTTTGCCAATTTTTTCTCTTTTCTCAAAGACAGTTACTTCGTGTCTCTTTTCCGCCAATTTCCAAGCCAGATATAACCCGGTTACCCCGGCTCCAATAATAGCGACTTTCATAATTCTTTGTTCTCTGTCGTTTCAAACATTTCAAGCTCGAGCGACGGTCTGTCATAAGTCCTGGCAACAATATAACCCATAGCAAAAGAAAGTAGAGAGATTAAAATAACGCCGACTACCAATATAATATCAGCTTGATAGTGATCGATGAAAGCCCTTACTTTCATCTTTCCCCTCGACCAGCTTCGCCAGTCTTGGTTTTTGACAAACTTTTTTATTTCTTGTAATGTCATATTATATGGCGAAGACTAAGGCTACTGGAGCCACAAAATTAGGACGAGATTCTTTACCGAAATATCTTGGTGTAAAATTATTTGAAGGTCAAAAAGCTAAGGCGGGTCAAATTTTGGTTCGTCAGCGAGGGACAAAATTTTTTCCCGGAAAAAATGTTGGTCGCGGCGGCGACGACACTCTTTATGCCCTAAAAGAAGGTAAGGTCAGTTTTACTACAAAAAGAAAAAGGTCTTTCGATAAATCTCAGAGAATCGCTAAAATTGTTAACGTTGAATAGACGCTTTAATAAATTCTCTAAATAAAGGATGGACCTTTAATGGTCTTGACTTGAATTCGGGATGGAATTGAGTAGCCACAAAAAATGGGTGATTGGGAAATTCAATAATTTCCACCAGATCTTTCTCGGGGTTTATACCGGCCATAACCATTCCTTTGGCTTCTAAAATGCCTCTAAACTCATTATTCAGCTCGTAGCGATGGCGATGGCGTTCAAAGGTTTCCAAGCACCCGTAGGCCCGGAAAGCAAGGGTTTTTGGCTTAATAAGGCATTTGTATTGCCCCAATCTCATCGTCCCGCCATATTTTTTATTTTTTAAAAGCGCTTTTTGTTCCGGAAGGAGATCTATTACCGGCTGAGGGCAATTTGGCGCAAACTCGGCGGAATTGGCACGCTTCAAGCCGCAGACATTTCTGGCAAATTCTATTACTGCCAACTGCATTCCCAGACAAAGTCCCAGAAATGGGATTTTATTTTTTCGGCAAAACCCAATTGTTTTTATCTTGCCCTCTATCCCCCTAACGCCGAAACCACCCGGCACAATAATCCCGTCATAATTTTTTAGCTCTTTTAAGGCCCGGGGATTCTTCTCATATCTCTCAGCTGATAGCCAATAGATTTCCGGTTTTCTTTTATGAAACCAGCTGGCCTGTTTTACTGCCTCAATAACTGAAATATAAGAATCTTTTAAAGTAAACTTTCCGGTTTCGAAATACTTTCCGACTATACCAATCTTTACCGTTTTTTTACTATTTCTTATTCTTTTTATAAATCTTTTCCAATCTCTTAAATTTTGTTTTTTGGGTCGTAAACCGAATTTTTTTAAAATTCTCTTCGCTAAATTTTCTCTCTCAAAATTAACTGGGATTTCGTAAATCGATTCAATATCCGGAGCGGAAATAACGTCTTCTTTGACTACATTGCAAAAAATAGAAATTTTCCTCTTTCTTGGCTTGTCTAAAGGCAAGTGGGCCCGACCTAAAATAATATCTGGCTGAATTCCGGCTTCATTTAATAACCTAACCGCGGTTTGGGTCGGTTTTGTCTTCATTTCGCCGATCATTTCAGGAATCGGCAAATAACTTATTAAAATAAAAAGAATTCCCCTGGGGTTCTGCAGTCGCATCATTCTGACTGCCTCCAAAAACAAAAGATTTTGATACTCCCCTACTGTTCCGCCGATTTCAATTAAAACAAAGTCAGCTTCGGTTTTTTTGGCTGCTTTTTTAATCCTGGAAATAACTTCGTTCGGAATGTCCGGCACTACCTCAACGCAACGGCCCCCGTATTCTAAATTCCTTTCTTTGCGAATTACCGACTCGTAAACTCGACCAGTGGTCATATAGTTGACCGTAGCCAAGTCTTCGCCTAGAAATCTTTCATAATTACCGATGTCCTGGTCGCATTCGGTTCCGTCATCGGTTACAAAAACTTCCCCGTGTTCGATGGGATTCATGGTTCCAGCATCAACATTGATATAAGGATCAATTTTAACGGCAGTAACTTTAAATCCTTTTGATTTTAAAATCCTACCGATTGAGGCAGTGGCTACTCCTTTGCCGATGCCCGACATCACGCCCCCCGCCACAAAGATATATCTTGCCATATAAAAACAACCTTATCTCTATCTTATCTCAATTTATATCCGTTAATGAGAGATTATAGAGATAAAGTTGAGATAAATTAGGGACAGATTGTCCGATTTACTTTTCTTCTGTAACGATTATTTTTATCTCTGCTTCAAGATTATGTTCAAATTTAATTTTGATCGGAAATTCTCCTAATTCCTTAATCGGCTCTATTAAACCGATTTGTCCCTTCTTGACGTCAAAACCAAGTTCCTTTAGTTTTTCCGAAATTCTTTGAACGGTAATTGATTCAAAAAGCTGGTCTTCCTCGCCGGTCTTAACCGGTATGATAATTTCCTGACCATCAATGGCCGAAGCTATTTCCTGGGCTTTTTTTAGCTCCTCTTCGGCTTTCTTTGCCTCAATCTCTTTTTGTAAACCCAGCCATTCTAAGACCTCCTTGGTCGCTGGCTTTGCCAAACCTCTGGCTATCAAAAAATTCCTGGCGTAGCCATTCTTTACTTCTTTAATATCATGCTTCTTTCCAAGTCTTTCAATGTCTTCTAATAAAATAACTCTCATGATAATATTCTATCTCATTTATTTTATTACTTCAATAGCCTTATCTAGTTGAAGGTCTCTCTCTTGCTCATAATCCTCATCGGTCATTTCCACTTTGATATCCGGTTCTAGTCCTCTGTCGGCAATTAATTCTCCTTTTGGGGTCAGCCATCTAGCGATGGTTATCTTTAATCCGCCTTTGCTCAGTTCCTCTAATTCTTGAATAGACCCTTTGCCGAACGAATCTTCTCCAATTAATTTTATACCACGATTATCTCGTAAGGCGCCAGCTAAAATTTCTGAAGCCGAAGCAGAACCCTCGTTAATTAAAACCACAATCGGATAAGAAAGAAGCCTGGATGGTCCTTCGGTTCTATAAAATTTTTGCTCTTCTTCCGAGCCAGCGTCTTCAATCGTTACCACATCCCCTTCTTTTAAAAACCAACCGGCAATATCTTGAGCTACCTGAAGAAAACCGCCACCATTATTTCTTAAGTCCAGGATTATTTTTTTAGCAGGACTATTCAAAATTTCCAGCGCCGCAGTATTAAAATCCGAACGGGCTGCCTGCGTAAAGTGATAAAGTTTAATATAGGCGATATTTCCCTCAACTAACTCCCATTTTAAAGAAGGAACCTCGATAACATCTCTGATAATAATAAATTCTTTGGGTTCTGACCAGCCTTCTCGGAAAATAGTCAACGTGACCTCTGTGCCCTTAGGTCCGCGAATATATTTCACTGCTATATCAGGAGGAAGTTCACGGGTCTCTTTATCGTCAATCTTAATAATTTTATCTCCCGCTCGCAAGCCTGCTTTTTCAGCCGGCGTTCCTTCTAAAGGAGCTATCACGGTAAGCTGATCCTTTCTTATGCCGATTTCCATACCTACTCCCTCGAACTCTCCGGCAACATCTTCTTCAAAAATTTTAAGATCTTCTGGCGTCATAAAAACAGTATAAGTATCTCCCAAGGATTCTGTCATTCCGGAAATAGCACCGTAAATCATTTTCTGATAATCAATTCTTCCAGAGTCCACGAAATTTTCTTCTAAAGCATACCAAGCTTCCCAAAAAAGAGAAAAATCAAGGCCTTCGGGCGGACCTACTGTCGATTGAGATCTCTCCTCCCCAAAAATCAGATTCCCCTCCCCAAAAACCGAACCTAAAAATGACAAGAATTGTTCCAAAGAAGATTTTTCTGAATTAGAAGGTGAAGAAATTCTTGAAGTTTGTCCTAATCTAAAACCAAACCCAAGACTGGCAAAAATCACGACAAGTAAGCACAATACAATTAAGGCTTTTTTAAATGTCATATTAAAGTATATTAACAAATTTTTGCCCTAATGCCAAGTTCAAACTCAATATATAAGTATACAAAATACAAAAATTTTTTGCGCATTTATATTATATCAGAAAAACGGAGAGCCTATCCCCGTCTGATCTTATGGTCCTGCAAAAAATTAGTTTTTCATTAACCGTGCTCCAGAATATGCCCCCGGAAGGAATCGAACCCTCGTCAGAAGCTTAAAAGGCTACTGCTTTGCCACTAAGCTACGGGGGCGCGCCGCTGCCAAACAACGGAATTCTTATTTCAAATTTGAAGTCGCAATTTTGTAACCTGCAATTATAAGCCTTCTTCTTTCAGTTTTTCCAATAATTCTTTTTGTTTCTTGCTTAGTTTTTTAGGAGTTTTAATCTCTAATTGAACGTATAAATTTCCTCTTCCGTGACTTGAAAAACGAGGAACGCCTTTCCCGGAAATTCTTAATATTTTTCCTGATTCGGTACCGGAAGATACGGTCAGGAAAATTTTCGGGCCTTCCAGTGTCAGAACTTCAATTTCATCTCCTAAGCTTGCCTGAGAAAAGGAAATCGGGACTGAAATATACAAATCGTCTCCTCTTCTGGCAAAAATAGGATGTTTCTTGACGAAAATTCTGATATATAAATCTCCCGGCTTTCCACCTTTCTTACCTGGCTCGCCTTTCCCTTCGGCTTTTATTACCTGATTAGTATCAACTCCGGCGGGAATAAAAATTTTAATAGTTTCTTCGGCCTTGACCCGGCCTTCGCCCCGACAAACATTACAGGATTTCTCGGGTCGATTTCCTTCTCCGCCACATTCAGGACAAACTGTATATCTGGTAAAAGAGCCAAAAAAGGTTTTTTTAATCTGCTGAACTTCGCCTGTGCCTCGACAAGAAAAACATTCATTGATTTTACTTCCGGGTTCCGCCCCGCTTCCCTGACACCTTGAGCAAGCGATATACTTATACAGGGTAACTGTTTTTTCTTTTCCCTCTATAGTGTATTCCAAGGGAATTTCCACATCAATCTCAATGTCTCGGCCTCTCTTAAAGTTTTTTCTTCTTCTCGGCGTTCCAAAACCGAACATTTCCTCCATCATTTCTCCCAAATCCCCAAAGTCACCTCTAAAAATCTCCTCAAAATCCATTCCCGGTTTTCCCCAGGCCCATTGAAAATCAAATCCCGGTTCAGCTCCCGGTGCTCCGCCCTCAAAAACCCGGCCAAATTTGTCGTATTGACTCCTTTTTTCCTTATTTGACAAAATCTGATAAGCTTCACTTATCTCTTTAAATTTTTTTTCATCGCCGCCCTTATCGGGATGATATCTATGAGCCAGTTTGTAATAGGCCTTCTTGATGTCATCTGAAGAAGCGCCTTTCGCAACTCCTAAAATTTGGTAGTAATCCTTATGCATGAATTTTTAATTCTTAATTTGAGATTAAAAATTAGAAATTATTTCTTCTCTCGATATTCCCCTTCATCAGGCTTTTTATCCTGATTTTCATCAGGTTTTTTCTCGCCGGCTGCCTTATACAATTCCGCTCCAACTTTCTGAATAGTCTGAGAAAGTTCCTCTGTCTTTTGTTTAATGTCTTCCATGTTATCACCGTCTTTGACTTTTTTCAAAGCCTCAACTTTTTCTTCTATTTCTTTTTTAGTTTCGGCCGACACTTTATCTCCGGATTCTCTCAAGGTTTTTTCTGTCGTATAAACAAGGCTGTCAGCTGTGTTTTTGACCTCAATCATTTCCTGTTTCTTTTTATCTTCGGCAGCATGCATCTCTGCTTCCTTTTTCATTCTTTCCACTTCTTCTTTGGAAATTCCGGTGGATCCTTCTATTCTGATTGATTGCGACTTGCCGGTTGCCCTGTCTTTGGCAGTAACGTTTAAAATGCCGTTGGCGTCAATATCAAAGGTTACTTCAATCTGAGGAACCCCTCTGGGAGCCGGCGGAATACCATCCAGCATAAACCTGCCAAGGGTTTTGTTATCCTGAACCATTGGCCGCTCTCCTTGTACAACATGGATTTCCACTGATGACTGGTTATCAGCGGCAGTGGAAAAAACCTGGCTCTTGGAGGTTGGAACGGTTGTATTTTTAGAAATTAAAATAGTATTTACGCCACCCAAAGTTTCAATCCCTAAAGAAAGAGGAGTATTATCTAGGAGCAAGACGTCCTTTACTTCCCCCTGCATAATTCCCGCCTGAATGGCTGCTCCAATCGCCACCACTTCATCGGGATTAATCTCTTTGTTCGGCTCCTTGCCGAAAAATTTCTTAAGCTCTTCTTGAATCTTGGGCATTCTAGTCTGACCACCAACTAAAACGATTTCATCAATATCTTCGATGGTAATCTTCTTTTCTTTTAATTCTTTTGCTTCTTTAATTGTTCGCTTAACTAAATCAATTGATCTATCAATATATTCTCCAACTAATTCTTCAAGTTTTGCCCTAGTCAATTTGTAGTAAAAATGCCTGGGACCCGAAGAATCAGCCGAAATAAAAGGCAGGTTAATTTCGGTTTCCAGGGCAGAAGACAATTCAATTTTCGCTTTTTCCGCTGCTTCCTTTATTCTTTGCAGGGCCAATGGATCTTTTAATAAATCAATGCCTTCCTGTTTTTTGAATTCGGTAACCAACCAGTCCATTATTTTCTGGTCAAAATCGTCTCCGCCCAGGTGAGTGTCGCCGCCGACTGCTAAAACATCTATCGTATCTTCTGACACATCTAAAATTGATATATCAAAAGTGCCGCCGCCAAAATCATAAACAGCTATCTGCTGGTCTTTCTTTTTGCTTAAACCATAAGCCAAGGCCGCGGCTGTCGGCTCGTTAATCACTCTTTTTACGGTAAAGCCGGCAATTTCACCGGCCACTTTGGTGGCCTTTCTCTGGCTGTCGTCAAAATAAGCCGGGCAGGTAATAATGGCTTCGGTTATTTTTTCTCCCAACTTCGCTTCGGCATCTGCTTTTAATTTCTGTAAAATCATAGCTGAAATTTCAGCCGGTTTAAACCATTTCTCTCCCATTTTTATCTCAACTCCTCCATCGGCAGCTTCTCTTATTTGATAAGGCAGGAGTTCTTTGTCTTTTTGACATTCCGGATCGGAAAAACGCCGGCCGATCAATCTTTTAACGGAAAAAATAGTATTCTGAGGATTGGTTACCTGCTGCCTTTTGGCTAAAATACCGACCAATCTTTCCCCGTTTTTGCCGATGGCAACAACCGAAGGAGTGATTCTTCCGCCTTCTTTATTTTCAATAATTTTCGGTTCTCCGCTTTCCACTAAGGCCATGGCCGAGAAAGTGGTCCCCAAATCAATACCCAATATCTTGCTCATAATTTTTGATTTCTAATTTTTAATTTCTAAACAATTTTTAATAAGTTAATGTTTAAAAATTAGTAAATTAGAAAATTATTTTAGAATTTGAAATTAAAAATTTATTTAACGACTTTTACCCTTGCTGGTCGCAATAAACGCCCGTTAATTTTATATCCTTTTTGGGTCTCTTCAATAATACTTCCCGATTCTTTATTCTGCTCTGCAATCAGCTCTACTGCTTCGTGAAAATTGGGGTCAAACTTCTCCCCCATAACCTTCATTTCCTCTACTCCATGGCTTTTTAGAAAATCTAAAATCTGAGCTTTAATCTGTAAAAAACCTTTTACGCTTTCGTCATTTCTCATTTCTTCGGTTAATTTTTTTTCGGCCAAATCAAAATTATCCAAGATAGGCAGAATTTTCAAAATAAATTCTTCTTCCCCGTATTTTAGAAACTGTTCTATTCTTTCCATTTCTTCTTTTTTGTAATTAAGAAAATCGGCTCGGGCGCGCTGCCAACCGGCAAGATTCTCAGTTTTTTGTTTTTCCAGTTCTTCAATTTTCTTCTGCAAATCTTCAATTTTTGGTTTGTTTTTTTCCTCAGGCATAATTTTAAAAATTTTCTAACAGTTTTGTTAAAGAATTTATTAAGCCGATGTTTCTGTCGTAATTCATTCTTTTTGGCCCCAAAAGAGAAATTATTGTTTGTCCGTCACCGCGCAAATTACAACTGGAAGATATTACACTAAAGTCTTTTACTTTTTTAAATGGATTCTCCCTGCCGATATAGATTTTAATTCCGGAATTAAGTTTTAAATCTTCGATATGTTTTTCAAAACTCTCCAAAAACCCGGTAAAGTTAACAAGATAAGTCTCTTCCTTAAACTCTGGTTTTTTAAAAATTTCCTCCCAGCCTTCTCTCCAGAAAATATTTTCTTTTTCGAAATAACTCAATGCTAAAGACTGGGAAGCTAAGGCCAAGTTTTTAGTTAATAACTGGATGAATTTAATAGTACCGTCTATCTCCCCAGTAAACCAATCCCCCACCCCTAGGTCTTCCATTTCATTTTTTAATAACTCATCCACGAAAAATCGATAACCCTTATCGGTTGGAATTCTGCCGGCCGAAGTATGGGGCTGCAAAAGAAAGCCTACATCCGTCAGTTTCTGCATCTCAATTCTGATCGAAGCAGGACAAATACCAAAATCATATTTCTTTTCCAAAAATTTGGAGCTGACCGGCTGGGCAGAATTGACATATTCATCTACTATACTGTTCAGTATTATCTTCTGTCTGTCGGTTATATACATATTATCCATCATAAGAAATTAGCACTCCCTTGTCAAGAGTGATAATCTATTATTTTAATAATTCCTGGTTATGGTAAAATAATCTAACTATGGCTAACCGTACTACCAACATAATCGCCGGAATCCTACTTCTAACAATGTTTCTGCTGGCTGTTTTCAGCATAAAGGGAGACTCTTTGACAATGGACGAAAGAGCTCATCTACCAGCAGGTTATTCTTATTTAACCCAAAAAGATATGCGGTTAAATCCCGAACATCCTCCTTTATTGAAAGATCTAGCTGCCATTCCCTTTCTTTTTATAGACAATATCAATTTCCCTTCAGAGATCAGCGCCTGGAAAAACGAAGTAAACAGTCAGTGGGATTTTGGGACAGCTTTCCTTTATAATTCCGGAAATCCAGCAGAGAAAATGATCTTCTGGGGAAGAGTTCCGATGATTCTTATTTTAATTCTGCTTGGTCTCTATATTTTCAAATGGACCAGAAAATTAATTGGCAACAAGGGTGCTTTATTAGCCTTGTTTCTATTTACCTTTTCTCCAACCTTTTTAGCTCACGGTAGATTGATAACTACTGATGTTGGGGCGGCAGCCGGTGTATTCATAGCTACCTATTATTTTATCGAATCGCTTCAAAGCCCCAAAAAGAAAAACATTATTATCGCCGGTATTGTTTTTGGAATAGCTCAACTTTTAAAGTTCTCGGTGATTCTCCTGGTTCCTTTCTTCGGCCTCGTAGCTCTGATCTGGTGGCTTATAAAATCAGGAACTCTAATTCAGACAATAAAAATTTTAGTTTTGGTTTTCGTGATTGGGTTTGCCTTGATCTGGCCGGTTTATCAGTTTCATGTTTGGAATTATCCACCAGAAAAACAGGTAGCAGATACTCAAATCTATCTTAGAGATACTATTGAATTTCTTAAAAAACCGATTCTCTGGGCAGCAGACAAACCGTTTCTTAGAGCCTATGCTTATTATTCTACAGGTCTCTCAATGGTATTCCACAGGGTGACTGGAGGTAATACTACTTATTTTTTGGGAGAAGTTTCCAACGTTGGCTGGCGGAGTTATTTCCCCGTGGTTTATCTGATAAAAATTCCTCTGGCTTTTCACGTTCTAATCCTTTTTGCCTTAATTTTTATTATTTGTCTATTCAGAAGATTTTGCGGAATAAAAGAAAAAAAGAAAACAGCCGATGTCTGGATAAAGGAACATTTTCCGGAAATAACAATGCTTATTTTTATCTTGATTTACTGGGTCGTAAGCATTACAGGAAACCTGAACATCGGCGTCAGGCATTTATTGCCAGTCTTTCCTTTCACCATTTGTCTAGTCAGTATTGTCCTCGTATATATATTGCAATCTCCTTATTTAAAGCTAAAATATGCGGTTTTAGCCGTATTACTTTTATGGCAAGCAGGTTCAGTACTAGCTGTTTATCCTCACTTTTTGACTTATTTTAATGAATTGGCTGGTGGCCCAGCTAACGGTTACAAATATGTAGTGGATTCCAATCTAGACTGGGGCCAAGATTTGAAAAGATTAGGAATCTGGCTCAAGGAAAACAATATTGATAAAATTTATATTGATTATTTCGGAGGAAGCAGTCCTGAATATATTCTCAAAGAAAAATACGCCCCCTGGTGGGGCGAAAGATCTCCAGAAGAACTTCCTAAGGGAAGCTATCTGGCAGTTTCTGCAACATTGCTACAGGGTGGCCGGGGCGAAGTTATACCTACACTTCCCCAGGCCTCTGGTTACTACCGTTGGCTTAATAAATACACGCCCGTAACAATCATTGGCCACTCTATCTTTATATACAAAATCGAATAAACAAGCGCTTCTTCCCTCGAAGCGATTGAAGTTTCGTCTCTCGATTAATTAATCACGATAGACATAGGGCGCGAACTTGCCGAACCTCACGTCAATGTATTCTAAATCTTTCCGTTTCCCTGGCGGAACTTCTTCTTCCAGGACCGCTCTCAATTTTGTTAATTGCCAATCTAAATCTTCTTTGAAATTAAAATAAATTTTAAACCCTTCTGAAGTTTTAACATCAAACCTTATCTCGGAAACCACGAGAATTTCTTCTATTACCAGAGTGTCAACAAAAGTAGAGAAAGAGAATCTCTCTTCCTCGGTCAATATTCTGAGCTGGTTTTTTAACTTTGATTCAACTTCTAAAATCTTAGCAAGCTGTTCTTCTTCAATAATCTTCTCTCCTAAGTTTATCTCTCCGTCCGCCTCTTTTTTAAGCGTGGAAAAATCCTGCTTTGTCATATTAGGATCGAGAGACTCAAAGATGATGCCTTCTTTATCAACAAAAAACATTTTGTCTACCTGGCAAAAAAGGGCTACCGGCTCTCTCTCTTTGATCTGTAAAAGCAAGGTATGGGGTAGTTTTCTTTTTAACTCCGTTTCGCTAACCTGAGGGAAATCTCTTAGAATTTCTTTTTTGATCTCATTAAAATGGGTTAAAAAAATGCTCTGGGAAGGAAGAAACAAAAATTTCTGACTAATTTTTTTATTTAATAAATTTTCTAAACTTCCGGTTGAAACTTTTTCGTTGCCGGAAATTTCAATAACTTTTATTTGAAAAAAAGAATGAAAGCAAATCAGATAGAAGATTCCGCTAAAAATTGCCAGAATCAAAATACCTAACCAAAGAAACCGATTTTTTAAAATTGATTTTTTCTTTTTAGCTTTGTACGGTTTCCGGTAATTTCTCATTTTATAATCTGTAATTTACAATCCTATAAACCTCTTTTAGTTTTCCTTAATTTTTCGAAAAGATAAATTAGCCAGTATTTTTTGGAAAGAGGCAGGTCTTGGGTTTTTAGATATTGGTAAGATTTACCGCCAAACCCCATTTTAAAAAGCGTTGGACCGGCCCAAGGATGATCAGGGTTTTCTTTGGGGTTAACGTATCCCCAAAAATCGTATAAGATACAGTTCCTTCTTTTTGCTTCCTTAATCGCCTCCCACTGAAGTAAATAGGCAATAGGAATTTTATGATATTTTGGCAATAAGGCTGCGTGATGATAAAAGCCGATATCTGACCAAAAAACCACAAAGGCGGCAGCGATAATTTGACCTTTATATTTTCCAAAGAAAAGAGATACCTGATTATCGGACAGAAAGGCAGAAAATTCATTTTTGAAGTATTCCAAAGAAAAAGGAGTAAACCTCTGAATCTTTACCACCTCCTGGTGAATCTGATAAAAAATATCAACATCGTTTATGCTCCATCGTCGAAAGGTTTCAATATCAGCATCCTTTTGGGCCTGTCGTATTAGATAACGGGTGGTCTTTCGCATATTCTTCAAAAGCTCTTCTTCCGAAGACGTAATATCTAATTTCCAGGTTGATTCATAAGCTGAAGCATGCATGGGAGAGTTTTCAAAACCTAAATTCCTAAAAATCTTATTATTCTCCTCGCTTCTGCCAAATAGTGGAGCCATTCTAATGAAATCCGCCGTTTCCCCTTGTTTTTTATTTTTCAATTCGTCTAATAATGTTTTTAAAACTTGCTCTTTGCTCTCTGTCTTTTGTTCTTTGATATTAGGGCCATGCTGTATCAAGAAGAACCTTCCTCTCCTTGCCTTAATTAGAGTAATTAGGCAAACGGAAAGCAACTCTCCTTTATCGTAAACCCCCAGCCGCCAGATTTTATTTCCCATCATTTTTTGAAATTCTCCCCAATTCCAAGACTGCAGAAATGTTTTATCTTTACATCCTGAAAGAAAGCTTTCCCAACTATTTTTATCTTGAACTTCTTTAATCTCCATACCCGATAGTAGAATTTCGGCTAAAATTCATTTTATTTTTGCTGTCCGGCAGTGTGTGAAGAAGTTTTTTTTCTTTCGTCTTGCCTTCGACTCGACAGTCGAAATTTCACTACCGGGCATATTTTTTAATAAATTCTAAGATCTTTTCAGCTTCTTTTTTTGAAATATTTATGTGAGTTGGCAGGTTTAATATCGACCTGGCAGCTTTTTCTGCTTTAGGACAGCTGCCTGAAATATACTTCATTTTTCTAATGTCGGTATCTGGTGGAACTACGACGCTTTTTCGCCAGCCATCGTCTAAATAAATTTTCCTTTTCCTGGCTTCTGTTAAAATCTCATTTGTCTCTTTTTCAATTAAAACAGGATAGCGCATAAAAGTTGGCTCAGTCTCTTCTCGAGGCTTAGCTAATGGTAAATTAAATTCTTTTAGCTCCTTCTCGTAAAAATCGGCAATTTCTCTTCGGTGAGCATTAAACCTGTCCAGTTTTCTGAATTGATTTAAGACCAAAATAGCCAGGGCATTCGGAAACCGTTTCGGAAATTGTGGAGGAGTTTCTCCTCTCTTTTCTTTTTTATAAACCGCCTTGGAAAGAATTGATAATTGGTGAAAAACTCCCAAGATTATTCTTCCCAAAAAATGATGGACGGCATAAGCTGGTATAATCTTCCAATTCATCAAAATCGGATGTAAAAGCTGTTGAAAAATCCAGAAATTGGAAGGATAATCTAATTTTTCCTGAAATCCTTTTAACCTCTCCCTTATCTCTTCATTATTGGTAACTGCCATGCCTCCGAAAACAGAAGAAATTATTTTATCTCTGCCAAAACTAAAAAAAGCTGTTTCCCCAAAAGTCCCGCAAAATCTGTTTTTGAATTTAGATCCCAAAGAATGAGCACAGTCTTCAATCAAGAATAAATTATTTTCTTTGGCAATTTTAGAAATTTCTTCTATTTTTGCTGGCCAACCGAAATTATGCTGGACCATTATTGCTTTTGAACGCGGTGTGATTTTTCTCTTTAAATCTTCCAAATCTAAATTCAAAGTATCGTCTATGTCGACAAAAACCGGTTTTAGTCCTCCCCAAATTATGGGATTGACTGCTGCATTACAGGTGAAGGCCTGAAGTAAAACCTCATCATCCTCTTTTAATCTGAGTGAATTCAAAATCGCCATCAAGGCTGACCGTCCGCTGTTAAAAGAAAAGGCGTGCTTTATCCCTAAATATTCTTTAAACTTTTCTTCAATCAGTAAAGAATTATCCTCTCTTGCCTTCCAACGCTGCGGTTGAAAAAGCAACTTCAAAGCTAGCCAAGTATCGTCTTTTTCGGTGTTTGGTGATAAAGAAATAGAAATTGGCTTAAACATGCTGACCACTAATTACTAATAAGCTAATCAACTGATTGGGCACTCTGCCCTCTAAAAGCACCGCATCGCCTATCGAGCGAGGCGGAGTCTCAACGGCCGGCTGGCAAAAACTTTTTATTTTTTCGAAAATCTCTTTTGGTCTATCGGTAAACAGAATATTTTTACCTTTCATACCTTTTTCTATCGCTCCTTTACCTATTTCTTGAAATCTTTCTCGGGTAGTAATTATACATAAGTCACAAACTTCTCCGATTTTTCTTCCGATTTCTTTATGAATTTTTTTTGAGGCCTTACCTAGCTCAATCAAGCAAGGCATGACAATTACTTTCTTGCCGGGCCAAATTTTCAAATACTCCAGATGAGAAATAACGCCGTCCGGGTTGGCCGAGTAACTAGCATCAATTATATTCAAGTTATTAATCCCTTTTTTTAACTGGATACCCGATTGCCAGCTTTCGATTTTTTGACAAGCTGAAGCAATTTCTTCTAAACTCAATCCCAATTCTTTGGCACAACAGGTAGCCGCCAAAATATTAGAAATATTGTGGTCTCCTAAGAGATTAACTTTAAAAACCGCACTTTCTCCTTTTCCATCGACAATTTTAAAGCTCAAGAAACTCCTATTAACAGCCAAGCTGGCAATATAAAGATCAGCAGGAACGCTGGCAATACTTGACTGAATACTATAAATTCTTTTTTTCTTCTGGGTTATTTTGTAAAGTTGACAACAGTGATCGTTGTCTCCATTAAAGATAGCCAGTCCGTCTTCGGGAAGGGATTCAATAAGTTCGTATTTTGTTCGAACAATATTTTCTAAAGAGCCGTAAGTTGCCAAATGCTGTTCATTAATCGCTGTTAAAATGCCAATTTTTGGCTTGACAATTTGACAAGGCGAGCTGATCTCTCCTTTTTTATAAGCGGCCATTTCTACAATAAAAATCTCAATATCCTGAGTCAATTTTTTTAAAATAAGTTGGGCAATAGCAATGTCGGTATTCTGATGAGCCGGCGTTGAAAGAACTTTAAATTTAGAAGACAGAATAGTGGTCAAGAATTCTTTAACCGAGGTCTTGCCATAGCTTCCGGTAATACCAATAACTAGTAAATTTTTAAATTCAGCCCGTTTCTGAGTAGCTTTCTTAATAATATTTCTCTGCCAAATAAAAGTAGGAATTTGAAAAAACAAAATGAGCAATGGAATAAACAAAACGGTTAAGAAAATAACCCAAGGAAGAGAAAAATAAAAAAGAAGTAAAGTTTCTGCTGGCAGGCAGGTTAAAAAAATAAGGATAATTTTTTTAGTAAATTTAGGGTATTTTAATCGCCAAAAACTAGAAATAATTTTTCTAACGCCCTGGGATTCAAAGTGAGCCTGAAATCTATCTAAGCGATATTCTTTCAGCTGCCAGAGCCATAACCAAAAAAGCAACAGTTTAGCAAAAATTAAAAACCAGATGATAGTAACTATTTGCATTGGAGAAAGTTAATGATAATTCCAGCCAATTCATCAGGAACTTCCCGGTGGGGACTGTGTTTGGCTTTTGGAATAATTTTTAGCTCTGATTTTTTAATTTTTTCTTTTATTTCATAGGCATCTTTCACCGGTAAAACATCATCTTTCTCTCCCCAGATAATCAAGGTGGGGGTTTTAACTTTTTCCAAAAGTTCTTCCAGCCTCTCTTCGTGTAGCTTTTTCATAGTTTCTTTCATTATACCGTCAGCTACATAGTAATCTCTACTTCCGGCTAATTTATAAATTAATCTCTGAGCGTAGGGTTGAAAAGATTTTAAACCAGGCAAAGAAAAAATTTTCTTGCCCAAATAAGCTAACCAATAAAAAAGATAGGTTTTGAGACGTTTTCTTCTAATAATAGCCGGGGCGCACAAAATTAATTTCTCTACCCTTTCCGGAAAATTGGTGGTTATTTTTAGAGAAAGTCCCCCACCAAAAGAATGACCCAAAAGATTAAATCTTTGCCAGTTTTTTTCTTCTATCCTTTGAAAAATCCAGTTTATATAGTCGTCCCTCTTCCATGGTTTATCGGGAGAAGGGATAATACCAAAACCAGGCATATCAAGAATTAACGCCTCTATTCCTTTCTCTTCTAATAATTCCTTTACTTCCTGCCAACGCAGAGAATTTGAGCCCCAGCCATGGAGAACGACAATATTGGGCATTTCCTAATATTAAGAGGTAGAACCTCTAGGTATTTGTTTAAATCCCGTGTATTTTTGTAAGACCTTCGGCACCAAGACACTGCCGTCTTTTTGCTGGTAATTTTCGATAATCATCAAGATAGGTCGTTGTGAGAAAGCGGTACCATTAACCGTGTGAGCAAATTTTAATTGTCCTTGTTTTGTTCGATAACGAATATTAAGTCGACGAGTTTGAAAATCAGTACAATTAGAAGTGGAATGAGTTTCCCGATATTTATTTTCTGACGGTAGCCAAGCTTCAATATCATATTTAGCGGCAGCTGGTCGACCCAAATCGCCAGTACAAATATTCATTACTCGATAAGGTAATTTTAATGCTTGCATAAGCTTTTCTTCTAATTCAAGGAAAAATTTATGCTCTTTTATTGAATCTTCTGGTCGGCAAAAACTAAACATCTCCACCTTATCAAATTGATGTACCCTTAGAATTCCTCTTGTGTCTTTTCCGTAAGAGCCAGCTTCTCTTCTAAAGCAAGTTGAGAAGGCCATATATCTTTTTGGTAATTCTTCTTCTCTAAAGGTTTCCTCTGCGTGCATTGTACCAATTGACTGTTCAGCTGTGCCAATTAGGTATAAGTTATCTTGTGGCAGATAATAAGCTTCTTCTTTATCGTTTTGTTCTAAATAACCCATTCCTCGTGCCATTTCGGCTTTTAACATAACCGGCGGCAGAACAGGAGCAAAGCCTTCTTTAGCCAAAATATCAAAAGCCAACCTAATTAAAGCGAATTCCAGTAAAACTACTTCATTTTTTAAATAACCGAACCTGGTTCCCGCAACTTTGGCTGCTCTTTCAATGTCTATTAAATCAAGGTTTTTCGAAATCTCCATATAATCTTTTGGTTTAAAATCAAATTTCGGTTTTTTCCCCACTTCCTTTAAAACTACATTATCTCTTTCGTCTTGTCCGGCTGGAACATCCTCTTGGGGCAAATTGGGAATCTGAAGCATTAACTTATTAAATTCTTCATCTAACTTTTTTGTAGTTTTAGTTAACCTGTCGCTGTTTTTATCCAGCTCTCTCATTTTAATAATTATCTTTTTCTTTTCTTTCTCCTCTTTAGTCACGCCGATTTCTCTGGTGGCTTTATTCTTTTGAGCTCTCATGTCCTCTAAAGCCCGTAATACCTCTTGCCGTTTTTTATCCACCTCTAAAAGCTTATCAATATCAACCTTGACTCCTTTATTTTGAGCTCCTTTTTTCACCTTATCCGGGAAATTTCTTATGAATTTTATATCTAACATATATTCTTTATCCTAGGTCTTATGTTTTAGGTCTCATAGTTGGGAACAGTATAGCTTCTCGTAAAGAGTGCGAATTTGTCAGTAACGCAACCAACCTGTCTATTCCCATACCGAAGCCGGCAGCCGGCGGCATACCGTATTCCAGGGCAGTTAAAAAATCTTCATCCATCCTCTGGGCTTCTTTAAAACCGTCTTTGAAGAGTTTTTCCTGCTCTTTGAATCTTTCTCTTTGCTCTAAAGGATCATTAAGTTCGGAAAAGGCATTAACCATCTCCCAGCCAGCTATTAATAATTGAAAACGGGCTAGTTTTTTTGGATTTTCGTCTAATCGCTTAGCAAAAGGGGTGGCGCCTAAGGGATAATTAATAACAAAAGTTGGTTCCCAAACTTTAGGCAAGCAATATTTCTTGTAAATTTCATCAGCCAGCTCTATCTTGGTCATTGTTTCGTCAAAGTTAACTCCTAATTTTTTTGCCTCTTTTTTAAGGGCATCGAAATTAACTTCTTCTAGGTTTATCTTAGTATATTTTTTCAAAAGATGATTATATTCAACTCTTTTGAAAGGGCTCTTAAAAATAATTTTTTTTCCTTCATATTGAATTTCTAGTTTATTAAATAATTCTTTAATTAGGACTTCAAATAATTTTTCTGTTAACTGCATTAAATCTTTATAGTCAGCGTAAGCCCAGTAGAACTCTAACATAGTAAAATCAGGGTTATGTAACCTATCTATGCCTTCGTTGCGAAAGCATTTGCCGATTTCGTAGACCTTTTCAAATCCTCCAACTAAAAGCCTTTTTAGGTAAAGCTCTGGGGCAATTCTTAAGTATAAATCTATATTTAAAGCGTTTAGATGAGTTTTAAATGGTTTGGCTCTAGCTCCGCCATAAATCGGCTGCAAAATCGGCGTTTCTACCTCTAAAAAACCTTCTTTTTCCAAGAAATTTCTGATTTCCTTGATAATCTTTGAACGAGTTTCAAATTTTCTTTTAACTTCTGGATTAAAAACCAAGTCCAGGTATCTTTTTCTAAATCTTTCTTCGACATCCTTCAGGCCCTGCCACTTCTCTGGTAAAGGTAATAAACTTTTCGCTAATATTTTGAAGTCGGCTGCTTCAATAGTCTTCTCTCCTTTCTTCGTTTTAAACAAGATTCCCCTGATTTCAATAAAATCACCGATATCAAAATTACCCAGAAAAAACTTGTATCCTGAATCCCCTATCCTATTCTTTTTGAAATAGGCTTGAATTTTTCCAGTTCCGTCTTCAAAATGCAGAAATGTTGCTCCGCCATGCTCTCTAAGAGAGCGGATTTTCCCGACTAAGACTACTTCCTTTTTTGAACGGGCTAAATTATTGAAATCCTTCAGAGCTTCTTCGATTTTATTGGTTCTTTTTGTCCTTTCGGGGTAAACTAAAATCCCCGTCTTTCTCATTGCTTCCAATTTCTTTAATCTAATTTTTCTCAATTCATCTATCGTGGGCATAATATTTTATTTTAATTTATTTTTCTTCCGGGGTAAAGCCCGGTAGTAAATTTTGGACAAACTCCGTCCCTTAATGAACTTTGGTTCGCTTCGCGATGATAGGTCTTTCTATAGAAAAACTCTGTTAGAAACTTTCTACTGGGCTTCGTTCAATTTGTTTCGCCTCTGGCGAAACAGTCCAAAATCTACTACCGGGTAAAGTACCATTCTAAAATCTCTTTGGCTACGGGCAGCGGACCCCCCATAACCCCGGAGACATCCTCCATCATAATTGTCAAAACAATTTCAGGGTTCTCATAAGGAGCAAAAACGGTTATCCAGTTATGAAGCAATTCATTGCCGTATTCGTCAAATTTTCCCGTCTGAGCACTGCCCGTTTTGGCAGCCGATGAAACTGGCAGTAAATTTAACCAGCCGGTGGCTGTGCCCGAAGTCACAGTCTGGCGCATCCCCTCTCTAACCACTTGAATATTTTTTGAATCAATAAAATTCTCCCGAATAATTTTAGGTTCAAGCTCTCCAACGATACGAAAGGAGCTCATCGAAGTATCAACAATGCTTTTCACTACTTTGGGCTGGAATAATTTACCTCCGTTGGCGATCGCCACAGAAGCAACAGCAACCTGAAGAGGGGTGGCAGAAACATATTCTTGCCCGATGGAAAGATAATAAGTATTGCCATCATACCAAATCTGGTCTCTTTTTTCTGTAAAATAAGATTTTTTCCATTCCGGATCAGGAACCAGGCCCGTCCCTTCGTTAGACAAGTCAATTCCAGTTTTCTCTCCCCAACCAAAAAGTTCCAGGTATTTTTTAATTTTAGTCGGACCCAGACCAGTTTGTCCTTCATAACCTCCGCCAATAGCGTAAAAATAAACATTGACCGAATTAGCAATAGCTTTTCTTAAATCGGTCCAGCCATGAACTTTCCAGTCCCGGTAAATATAGGTTTTCTCTGGGTTATATTGATCAGGAACTTCAATGAAACCTCCGGCATAAATTTGTTTTTCCGGCGAAATTATTTTTTCTTCCAAGGCAGCTGAGGCAATAAAGGGTTTAATGACGGAACCGGTAAGATATCCCCGGCCGGCAATTGCCCGGTTAAAAAGAGGTTCCAATTGAAAGGGATCATCCAAAAGTTCTTGCAGTTCCTCCGGATCGACTCCTTTTTGAAATAAATTATTGTCAAAGCCAGGTAAAGAAACCAAAGATAGGACTCCGCCGGTATTCGGATCAAGAGCTATGGCTGCTGCCCCATTTATACCAAGCTCATCGCATTTTTTTTCTAACACTTCTCTAGTTTTCTTTTGCAAATCAGAATCCAGCCATAAAACTATGCTTTGGCCGGACTCGGGTGATTGAATTATCTCCTGTGAAATTATATTTCCCAAGGCGTCTTTTTCAATTCTCATTTGTCCCGGATTTTTTCTTAAAACTTCCTCGTAAGAATTTTCAATACCGAGTCTACCAACATAATCGGTGGTTAAATAGAGTTGGGGTTCTTTTTTAAGCTCTTCCGATTGGATTCTTCCAGTATAACCAATTAAATGGCTGAAATTTTTACCTTCCCGATATTCTCTAGTGGGATTATTAACAATTTGAAATCCGGGAAACTCTTCAGTAAGCTTTGTCTCTAAAATTATTAAGGTCTTATGGCCTAAGTTTTCAGCAATTGAGATTTGGGAATTTTCGCTCTCGTCAATTTTCTTCTCCAGAACCCCATAATCCAAGGCTAAAATTTGAGAAATCTCTTTCAGAATTTTTATTCTTTCTTCATCAGACGAAGGAAGTTTGCTTTTCTCTAAAATTAAATCAAAACTTGATTGGTTAAAAACCAGCTGTTTTAGATTGCGGTCGTAAATTACCCCTCTTTCAGCTTGAATTTGACGCAAAACATATTTATTTCCTTCGGCCAAAGCTAAAAAATTTTTGTGGTCTAATATCTGAAGCTGAAAGGTCTTGGTAAAAAGAAGAAAAATGAGCAGTAAGCTAAAAATTAACAATCCTTGGAGAATTATTTTCAAAAGAGGAACTTCAAGTTTTTTCTCTGAAACACCTAACTCCTCGTCTTTTTTTCTGGCCAATTTATCAAGAAGAATCTCGTGCGGTTCAATATCAACATGGGGCCCGTTTTTCTTTTGATTTTTAAACTTGTATGAAGGTAGGAAGCCGAACATATTTTCTTAAAACAAATTTAATAAAAACGGCTATGGTTAATAAAATTATAACCCAAAAACCCAAAAAAATTTCAGAAAAAATATCTAAAAAAAATCCGCCAAAAAAAGCGCCAAATAGTCCCAATTTTCCTTCTCCAGCTTCAAAAAGATTAATTATAATTACCAAAACTAAAACAAAATTTAATAAATGTCCTATCGGAAAATGAGGGGAAAAACTAGTTTGAAGTAAAACCGTAAGATAAAAGAGAATAATTAAAATAAAAATATTCTTCATTAATATTGTTATAAGCCGGACTTTGGCGCTTTCAATGATTTATGATTATGAATACTTTTTCTAATTCTCCTATGTCAAAGAATGGAGAAAGTTCAGCCCGGTAGAAAGGTTCGGGGTCGGCTTTTTCAATCTGGCCAACTTTACCAATCAGTAATCCTGGAGGAAAAACTCCGCTCAAGGCACTGGTAACGACTAAATCTCCCTCTTTAATTTCTTCCTCTCTGGATATACGTTCAAGCCCCACTTTTAAATTTCCTCTTCCCTTTACCGTTCCTAAAATTTCACTGTCTGCTATTTTCCCAACAAAAGAACCTTGGGAATGGGAAATCAAAAGAACTTTGGAAAAGTTTTTATAAACTTTATCAATTCTCCCAATTAAAACTTTCTCTTGAGTAATGACTGGAAAGTGAGAGCCCTCTGGAATACCATCTTGAGTTCCTTTGTTAATTGAAATAAAATCTTGGGCAATATCTCTCCCAGTAACTCGAGCTAATACCAGTTGAAATTCTTTTTCCAGGCCTATCCCCAAAGCCTCTCTTAGCTTTTCGTTTTCTTCTTTAAAATCTTTTAAAACTTCATTTTCGGCTAAAAGATCTTGAACTTGCAATTTTAATTTTTCATTCTCTTCTTTTAGATGCTTCATTTCGATTATAAACTCAAAAAAGCCGGATACTCTGACTCCGGCTCCCCAGAAAATATTTTGAATCGGGGAAGATATCAAATAAAAGGAATTTTTAACTTCTTTACCGAAAAAAGTTAAATTAAGGACAAGGAAAAAAACAAGTAGTAAAACAGAAATTATCGCAATTTTTATTTTATAACGGAGTTTCATCTTTCTTTTATTATAAGCTTTTTCCCCAAAATAAAAAAGTGGGGACTACCTACTTTCTCACCGAGGCAATATCATCGGCCTTAGAGTATTTCACTTCTCTGTTCGAAATGGAAAGAGGTGGAACAACTCTAGTATAGTCCCCACTTTTTTATTCAATTTGCGGTCATTAATTGCTAGCCAAAATAGTTAAACGATTTATTAGTACTGCTTGGCTCAAGGCATTACTGCCCTTACACCTACAGCCTATCAAGGTCGTAATCTTCGACCAATCTAAGAGTCCTAATCTTGGGGTCTGCTTCGCGCTTAGATGCTTTCAGCGCTTATCAGGTCCCGACTTAGCTACCCAGCGATGCTCCTGGCGGAACAGCTGGTAGACCAGAGGTCGGTTCACTCCAGTCCTCTCGTACTAGGAGCAAATCCCCTCAAGACTCGACGCCTGCGGTAGATAGGGACCAACCTGTCTCACGACGGTTTGAACCCAGCTCACGTGGGATTTTAATGGGCGAACAGCCCAACCCTTGGAAGCTTCTTCACCTCCAGGATATCCCGAGCCGACATCGAGGTGCCGAACAGGGCCGTTGATGTGAACTCGCGGGCCCTACTAGCCTGTTATCCCCGGGGTAGCTTTTGGCTGATGATCTTCCACGGTTCTACTAACCATGGTCGGTTCACTAAGTTCCACTTTCGTGCCTGCGCGGCATATCCGCCTTGCAGTCAAGCCGGCTTGTGCCTTTACACGACCACTCCGATTTCCATCCGGAGCTAGCCGACCTTAATAAACTTCTCCATTACCTTTTAGGAGAAAAGTGCCCCACTTAAACTGACCGCCTCCCACTGTCTCCCATTGTTGAAACAGGGTTAGTCTTAGCATTTTGAAAGACGGGTGTTTCATTGGCGGCTCCTCCGCCACCGAAATGACGAATTCAAAGCCTACCCGCTACGCTACGCATCCAAAACACAAAGACAATGGAAAGCTACAGTAAAGCTCCCGGGGTCTTTCCGTCTAGCCGCAGGTAAAGCGCTTCTTCACGCTTATAGCAATTTCACCGGGCTCCTCGTTGAGACAGTCCCCTAGTCGTGAAGCCTTTCATGCGGGTCACAACTTACGTGACAAGGGATTACGCTACTTTAACACGGTCAGAGTTACCGCGGACGTTCACCCGTGGCTTAAACCACTCAGCTTCCACCTTGCGGCAGAAACCGGCAGCAGTAACACACGGACACTGGTCAGGCTTCAGCCCCTATACATCTTATTACTAATTAAGCAGGGACCTGTGTTTTTGGTAAACAGTCGCCAGGGGTACTTTCGCTGCGACCGCCTCATCGGCGGTAAGGCATATTGCGAACTTACGCCTGCTTTTTTGCCGAGTTCCTTAACGAGGTTTCACCCATTAACCTTGGTGCTCTTACACCAGTCCACCTGTGTCGGTTTGCGGTACGGACTCCATACCTTTAACTCTACGAGTTTTTCCAGGCAATCTGACGTTTGAGACGGTCGGGATTGCTCCCAACTCTCGGAAATCCAATAATCCTCCCAAACGCTTTGACTGCGTTACTCTTCGAAAAAATATGGAGGGGCCGGAATATTGACCGGCTGTCCATCACCTCTCCCTTTCGGGATAAGGCTTAGGCCCGCCTAACCCTTGGTTGATCGCCATTGCCAAGGAAACCTTAGACTTTCGGTCTGGCAGAATTTCACTGCCATTGCGGTTACTTATACCAACATTCTCGCTTCTCAAGGCTCCATTCCGACTTACGTCGTGAACTTCACTGCCTTAAGAACGCTCCCCTACCCCCCATAAGATACAAAATATCTCACAGAGTCTTATCTTCGGTACTGAGCTTTAGTCCCGGAAATCTTCGGCGCAGAACTCCTTAATTAGTAAGCTGTTACGCACTTTTTAAAGGGTAGCTGCTTCTAAGCTAACCTCCTAACTATCACAGGAATTCCACTTCCTTTCTTACACTTAGCTCAAATTTTGGGACCTTAGATGAAGATCAGGGCTTTTTCCCTTTTGACCCTGGAGCTTAGCCCCCAAGGTCTGACTGCCCCTGTCCTTTTACTTTTCGCCATTCGGAGTTTGGTAAAGATACCTACCTTTCGGCACAGTATCTCTTCCAGTGCTCTACCTGCGAAAAAAGACAAGGACGCTAACCCCAAAGTTATTTCGGGGAGAACCAGCTATTACCAAGCTCGATTAGCTTTTCACTTCTTATCACAGCTCATCCCAGAGTGTTGAACGGCTCACGGGTTCGGGCCTCCCCCTCGATTTCTCGCGGGTTCACCCTGGCCATGACAAGCTCGCTTGGCTTCGGGTCTGAGAATATAACTTTAAACGCGCTATTAACACTTGATTTCTCTACGCCTCCGGGGCATAACCCCTTAGACAAAGTTATACACCCAACTCGTTGGTTCGTTCTCCAAAAAGCACGCGGTCACCCTTACGGGCTCCCACTCTTTGTAGGCGTGATGGTTTCAGGTTCTATTTCACCGGGATCACCTCCCTACTTTTCACCTTTCCCTCACGGTACTGGTTCACTATTGGTGAGGTTGAGTATTCAGCCTTGGCCAGTTAGTCTGGCCTGCTTCCCACAGGACTTTCTTTCCCCGTGGTACTTAAGAAAAATATCAAGGAGCGTAAAGTTGTTTTCGCTTACAGGACTATTACCTTCTTTGGTTGCCCTTTCCAGGGACATTCAACTAACAAAACCTTACCTAAGTGCTCTCCCTCAGAAGTTTTTGTCTTAAGAACAAAAGCTCCCGACGATAATCTCTTACAACCCCGAAGCATAAAATGCTCCGGTTTAGGCTCCTGCCTTTTCCCTCGCCGGTACTAAGGCAATAATTCTTCAATTAGCTCAGGATTAACCCGAACTTCTTAAAGGGTAAACTTCGTTTTCTTTTCCTCCGCTTACTGAGATGTTTCACTTCAGCGGGTACGCTCCGAGCAAATAAATTATATGCTCGGCAATTTCGCTTATCGCGAAATTAGGTTTCCCCATTCGGAAATCCCCGGATCAAAGGTTGGTAGTCACCTCCCCGAGGCTTATCGCAGACACCCCACGTCCTTCGTCGCCTCAACCTCCCGAGGCATCCACCATCCGCTTATAAGTAACCATTTTTGGCTAGCAATGAATGACCACATTCATTGTTTGATTAATTAAGCGAAGAAGATAAACGTCTTCTCCGCCTTCGTCCCGCTCTTGCGGGATTCAGTTTTCAAGGTGCTTTCTGTTTCTTCTTTCACCAATCAAAAATCGCTTCCTCGGAAGCGATTCTCTGCGACGTCTACTGTTAAAACAACAGGTAACCAAATTGCAGAGCATTAACCGCTTCCTTTAATAAAAATATTTTCTTTTCTTATCATAAATCAATTAATATATTATCAAAACCAAAATTGGTTGTCAAGCCTCCACACCTGTCTTAATTGTAAAAAAATTAAAAGATACTCATTCTTAATACAGGTGTGGAGGACAAGACTTTTGAATTAACGCTAAACCAGTGTTCTATCAGCGCAAAGGCCAATAATTATTTAGCCTTTTAGTTTCTTTCTTATATCCTGTGCTATTTCGGCAGCCACATCTTTTCCGCCAAGACCAAAGGCAATAGCCAACATAGCAACTATTCCTACAAAAGCAATCTTAATCAATTCGAAAACCCAATCTGCCCAGTCAAACTTCAATTGCTGGAAAACAGCCAAAATGGCAAAAATCCAAATAGCCCATTTAATAATCGCCCCTACCAGATGACCATAACCTACTTTAATGCTCTCCACGGCTGCTCTAATCACTTTTTCTACAATATCAGCTATAATAACGGCTACTACAAAAATAAGGGCAGCTACAATAACATTCGGAAGATAACCCAAAATAGCTCCCAGTAAGTCCTTGAATGCCCCAAACGGTTGTCCTAAAGCTCCAACAGCTGCGTAAAGAAAAGTAATCACCAAAATCCATTTAACAATAGCGCCGATAAAATCTGAGGGACTAATCTTCATCTCAGCTTTTTCTAAAGCCGTTTTCCACCCAGTCCTTTCAAAGAATTGATTTAATTTTATTCTGGTTAAGATCTCAGCCACTAATTTTCCAACGATAACCGCAAAAATCCAACCAATAAGGAAGATAATAATTGCGGCAACTAAGCCGGGAACGAAATTCAAAAACCCATCCCAGAGTTTCAATAAAGCCATAGTTGTTGTTTCGGCCCAGTTTTCTATCCAGTTTTCAAACATAGTAGTTTTATATCTTTAAAATTTTAATTTTCGACCTTTGTAAAGATTAGGATATTATATAAAAGCCAAAGAGATCTGTCTAGTGGAAAACTTTTGGTGGACCTAGGCAGAATCGAACTGCCGCTACTACATTGCAAATGTAGTGTTCTACCGTTAAACTATAGGCCCAGAAAAATTTAGGCGGGTGAACAAATGAGGCGCCCCAGCAGTAGAACGCTTCGCGTTCACTACGGGGCAGTCCCGTACCGTGCTTTGCTCTGATACTGGGACGTTCTAGCCAACTGAACTACAGGCCCGTTTGGTGGGCGCGGAAGGAGTTGAACCTTCCACCTCTTCTTTATCAGAGAAGCGTTCTACCGCTGAACTACGCGCCCAAGACAAAAAATTCTTTTTTTACCGGGAGACTGCTTATCCTTTTTTTAAAAATAACATTCAGTCCTATCTTATCGAAGATGTTCTCCCATTCTTCTTCTGACTTAAAAGAGGCTTTATTGTAATCTCCGATGAGCTTGGTGAAAGAAATTCCGTGAATCTTACAGAATAAACTTGAAAAAAAATCATCCAACAAGTCTTCGTAAATAATGATTTTACCCTTGGCCGTTCTTTTGGCTTCTTTCAAAAGAACAACGGGGTCTTCGCTATGATGTAAAACGTAATTAATTAAAACCGTATCAAAGGAATCATCTGGAAAAAGAAGGTGAAAACCATCATAAATTTGAAAAGGAAGCGAAGAAACCCGGTAATCTTTAATATCTACTCCCAAGACTTCTGCTCGAAAAAAATCTTGAAAGGTCTTCCCAACTATACCGCAACCGCAACCCAGATCGAGAACCTTCGAACCCTTTTTAATAAAATCTTGGCAATCCAAACACATTTTCTTTGCCGCCAATTTATAAATTGGGTAGAAAGCCCGGTAATGATTCATTTTCTAACTTTTGTAAAATTACCGATTATCAAGTCAGGTATCATTTTTCTAAGAGCAGCGCCTTTAAGTTTAATTGAAAAATTATAATCACCGCTATTGAGAATGATTTTGGGCAGATTAATCAAGGATTTATCAACAAATGTCGGCACTCTCCATAAATTTCCAAAAGGCGGAATAGCGCCAATTTTTACCCCTTTTAGATTTTTCTTAATCCAGGCCTCCTTAATAAAACTAATCTTTTTCGTTTTAGCTGTTTTTCCTAACTTTAGAATGTCTAAATTTTTGTTTGCTGGAATCATAACCAAAGCTACCCTTTTGTCTATTCTCGTCACTAATGTTTTCCCAATCATCTTCTCTGAGACCTTTAAAGTGGCTGCTTTGTCAAAGGCAGTATAAACCGTCCGGTGCCCAACCACTTCGTATTTTGTCTTTACCTTTTCTAAAAAATTGGAAATTTTTTTGGGAATTTGCATATTGAAATATTATATCAAAAATAAAAAAGCCGTCAATCGGCTTTTGTCAGTTTTTTAGAGTTGCTCCGATAATCCCCCTTTAAGGTCCGGAGATTAACACCTTAAGGTTGAAAACAGAATTCTCAGTTTTCAATCCCAGTCGACAAAATTTTAAATTAATTGATCCACCGACAGCTTCCGCTACCGGTGCCTTGTTACGACTTCATTCTTGTTACCGACTTTAGCTTGAGCCCGCCTCAACGGCGGGATTTCGGCTACTGCCGGCTCCCCTAATGTGACGGGCGGTGAGTACAAGCTTCAGGAACGTATTCATCGCCACATAGCTGATTGGCGATTACTAGCGATTCCAACTTCATGAGGTCGGGTTGCAGACCTCAATCCGAACTGAGACCGGATTTGATGGGATTAGCTCCGCCTTGCGGCTTAGCAACCCATTGTTCCGGCCATTGTACCACGTGTGCAGCCCAGGGCATCAAGGGCCACGCTGACTTGGCGTCATCCTCGCCTTCCTCCCGGTTATCCCGGGCAGTTCCCGGTGACAGATAAAACACAGGGTAAGGGTTGCGCAGGTTTTGGCATCTAAGCATGCACTTCAAAGCACCTGCTGACGACAGCCGTGCAGCACCTGCCCCAATGTCCTTGTGGGTAGTCCGCCGTTTCTGGCGGATTTCATTGGGGTTTCTAGCCCTGGTAAGGTTCTTCGTTTGTTGTCGAATTGAGCCACATGGTCCACCGCTTGTGTGAAGCCCCGTCTATTCCTTTGAGTTTTAGTCTTGCGGCCGTACTTCCCAGGCGGAACACTTAACGCGTTAGCTTCGCCACCTAAAGGGTCGACACTTCAGATAGCCAGTGTTCATCGTTTAGGGCGTGGACTACCGAGGTATCTAATCTCGTTTGCTCCCCACGCTTTCGTCCTTCAGCGTCAGGACCGTCCCAGCTGAATGCCTTCGCTTTTGGTGTTCCGGTCGATATCAACGGATTTCACCCCTACACCGACCGTTCCATCAGCCCCTAACGTCCTCTAGCCAGATAGTATTCCTGGCACCCCCAAGGTTGAGCCCTGGGTATTTAACCAGAAACTTTCCTGGCCGCCTACGGACCCTTTACGCCCAATAAATCCGGATAACGCTTGGAGGCTCTGTCTTACCGCTGCTGCTGGCACAGAGTTTGCACCTCCTTATTCCTCCGTTACTGTCACCCGAAGGTTCTTCACGGAGAAAAGCTCTTTACACCCCGAAGGGCTTCTTCGAGCACGCGGCGTCGCTGGTTCAGACTTTCGTCCATTGACCAATATTCTCGACTGCGGCCTCCCGTAGGAGTGCGGACCGTATCGCAGTTCCGCCGTTGGGGAACAAGCTCTCACTTCCCCTACCCGTCATCGCCTTGGTAGGCCATTACCCTACCAACTAGCTGATAAGTCGCAGACCAATCCTCAACCGGTAATCCTTGCGGACACCCTTTACCCACCACTTGCGTGGGGGGACTATCACGAATTAGCCAATCTTTCGACTGGTTATGCGTGTGTTGGGGGTTTGTATCTACGTGTTACTAACTCGTTTGCCACTCCCCCCATCACTTTGACCTGAATTTTCACGATTAACCTTATTTTTGGTTCCCTCGTTGAATTAAAGACAAAGTGATGGGGAGCGTTCGACTTGCATGCCTGATCCACGCCGCCAGCGTTCATCCTGAGCTAGGATCAAACTCTCAAATAATAGACTTAAGATATAAGTTACTAGATTAAAGAAATTTTCTAAAACCTTGAGTCTTTAATCTTAAATCTTAATAATCGGAGCAACTCTAAAAAACTAAACGAACGATAGTGAGTTCACCGAGCATATAATTTTTTATGTGCTTCGGTTCCATTCTCACTCCGTTCAGATTTGATTTTTAAGGTACTTGCTTTCATCCGTCCAGGCTTTGCACGCCATCAAAAATCAGGAAGAGACTTCCTGATTCCTGTATCTTGATTCCTTAAATATACTTTACTATTTGCGACCGCGCTTTTTCTTTTTAGCCATGGATTTATCTTTTATTGTGTCTCTTCGGGTCTTAGTTTATCTTTTTCAAAAATCTTTGTCAAGCCCAAGTATTACAACAGCAAAATGAAGCTCAGTCCAAAGTTCAATGTCGGGCAAGACCCTAAGCCGTCCCCGAGGCTCGAACTCGGAACCTTTTGTTTACAAAACAAATGCTCTACCATTGAGCTAGGACGGCAGTGTTATTTCTTTTCTTTTATCCTCTTTATTTCTTCCCAATAATTATCCTTGTCTAACTTCTCTCTTATGGTCTTTTGATTCTGCCAATTGACAGACCGAGAAGAAAAAGTTTTCTTCTTCGACTTCTCTCTTAATTTCTGGAGCCAATTAAATGTTTGCTTGTCGGTCTTCAGACTTAAAATTCTGATTTTAGAAATAAATTTCTGCAAAAATATTTCATAAGAGAAATTTTTTAAAGGAGATAATTCTTCGGTCTTTTGCCTTAATTTTGAGCTAAATGACTCGTCTTCCTCAGTTAAATCCTCCGACAACTCAATCAAAAGCGGAATTTTCCGCCGAACAATCAATCCTATACCTAATAAGCTACAAATTAAAATAATTGTCGCGATTATCTCAATCATTACATTTCGTATCTTACAAATCTTTTTATAATGATATTTTCTCCTAATTTGGCAATATATTCATCAATCAAATCTTTTATCGTCTTTGTTTCGTCTCTTATCCACGGTTGGTTAAAAAGTGAATTTTCTTCTGAAGGACTGATAGCGGTAATTTGCAGTGCTAATTCGTGGGCTAACTTTTGAAAATCAGGGGTTTTAGCAACGAAATCGGTTTCACAACAGAGCTCAATCATTGCCCCGACCTTCTTATTAGAATGGATGTAGCTTTCAATTATTCCTTGTTTTGCTTCCTTTTCTGTCCTTTTTTTAGCAAAATCTTTTCCCCATTTTCTTAAAATATCTTTTGCCTCCTGGAAATCGCCCTTGGTCTCTGTTAATGCTTTTTTACATTCGGAAATGGAAACTTCCGTCTCTTCTCTTAGTTTTTTAATCTGGTCAATATTTACCATAAACTTAAAATTATTTAGCCTTGAGTTTTAGACTGTGGTTTTTCGTCTTTCACTTTAAGCTTTGCGCTTAAAATCGCTTTTTTTATCTTATCCAATATATATTTTACTGAGCTTATGGCGTCATCGTTGGCCGGAATCGGATAATCGACTAAGCTTGGATCGGTATTAGTATGAGAAATAGCAATGATTTTTATTCCTTTCATTGTTGCCTCTTTTACCGCTAAATCATCTTTTTTCATATCTAAAACCAAGATAGCATCGGGCAATTCTTCCAAATTTTTTATCCCGCCAAATTTTATTTCCAAATCATGCAATTCCTTGTCAATTTTATTTCGCTCTCGTTTTGTATATTTCTCCAGCTCTCTTTCTTTTTTCTTCCTTTCCACTTCTTTAAAATAGGCTATCCTCTTTTTTATTATTTCAAAATTGGTAAAAGTTCCTCCTAGCCATCTTTCTGTTACGTAAGGCAAGGCTAGTTCTTGAGCAAGAACTTCAGCAAGGCTTTTAACCTGAACTTTTGTACCAACTATTAACAAAGTTTTATTTCCCAAAATTAATTGCTGGATGAACTCTAAGGCCTTTTCTAGTTTCTCCTTTGTTTTTTCCAAATCAATAATATGGATAGCATTTCTCACGCCAGCTATAAAGGGCATCATTTTCGGATGAATCTTAGAAGTTTTGTGTCCAAAATGAAGACCGGCTTGGGCCATTTCCTCAAGGTTAATATTAAAATCCTTACTCTTCCGAGCGTCAGTGAGACGCGCAGAAGACAATTTATCCTTTTCGCCCGCCAAAATCTTAGCAGAGGCGGGAACTTTTTTCTCTTTTGTCTCTGACATAATTTAATTCAATTTAATAATACTATCAAAATCTAAAAAACAAATCAAGGGTTGCTTTCCCTAATAATATATTATAATATTACAATATATGAAAAAAGGTATTCATCCCAAATATTACCCAAATGCTAAGGTTAAATGTGCCTGCGGCAATATTTTTACCGTTGGTTCAACCAAGGAATTTATTGAAATTGAAATTTGTTCAAAATGTCATCCGTTTTACACTGGCAAAGAAAAGATTGTTGATGCTATGGGCAGGGTTGAAAAATTCAGAAAAAGATTGGCAAAGAAAAAGAAATAAGCGACGCTAATCTGTAAATAGTATATCGATTATAAGAACATTGGTATCGCTAGCATATTTATTGATATTATTAGTATCGTTTTATTCATGTTTGATATTACGGAAATAAAAAAGGAATATAATGAGGTTCTACAACAGCTCGCTGACCCCGAGCTGATTTCTGATTGGGAAAAAAATGACAACCTGATCAAAAGAAAAAATTATCTTGAAAGAATTATTAACAAGGAGAAAGAAATCAATGACTTAGAGAATAAAATTGAAGAAAATAAAACAATTTTGAAATCTCAGGAAGAAAAAGAGCTTTTTTCTCTGGCTGAAACCGAAATAATCCAATTAGAGGAAAAGAAAAAAATATTGGAAGAAGAATTAAAAAAAATCTTATCAGAACCGCAAGAAAAAAAAGATATCGTTAAGTCAGTAATTATGGAAATCAGAGCAGGAGCCGGTGGAGAAGAGGCGTCTTTATTTGTTGCTGACCTTTCTAAAATGTATTTAAAATACGCTAATTTTCAAAACTGGAAAGAAAAACTTTTAGATTCCCGGCCAAGTTCTTTAAACGGTTTCAAGGAGATCGTTTTTGAAATTTCCGGTAATGAGGTTTTTTTAAAAATGAAGACAGAGGCTGGAGTCCATCGCGTCCAAAGGATACCGGCTACCGAAAAATCGGGCAGGATTCATACTTCCACGGTTTCTGTAGCGGTATTGCCAAAACCTCAAAAAGGAAAAATCACTATCAATCCTAGCGAATTAAAGGTTGATACTTATAAATCTTCGGGTCCTGGCGGCCAATATGTTAACAAAAGAATGACGGCTATAAGAGTTACCCATTTACCTACGGGTTTAGTGGTTACTTCACAGACGGAAAGAAATCTTCAGCAAAATCGGGAGAATGCTTTAAGTATCCTAGAGGCGAAACTTTTAGAAAAAAAAGAGATGGAAACAGCCACGAAATTGGGTCAAGAAAGAAGATTACAAATTGGCAAAGCCCAGAGAGCAGAAAAAATCAGAACCTATAATTTTCCTCAAAACAGGGTCACCGACCACAGAGTAAAAAAATCCTTCCATAATATAGAAGAAATCATGGAAGGCAAGCTAGAACCGATAATAAAAGCTCTCTCAAAAACTACGATTAAGGAATGAAAACCAAATTAAGACAAAGGTCAGATATTGTTCCTTTATCTATAAAAGTTTGAAGACAGTTGGCGCGTTGCACTACGGTACTATCATAAGATAACAGCCCGGGTGCCCCGAAATATCTTCCGGCAGCCAGCAACTCATTTGAAGCAGCTCCAAGATCACGCAAATAGAGACCGGCTGCCAAAAACGAGTCGCGTACACTCCAAGGATCTGCTGGCGACCTCCCCGTGATTGAAGAAAGCTTATCTTTTATCAGCATCCAGGTAGAGGGAATAAACTGAGCTGGCCCCATAGCTCCTCCCCATCCATAATTAGGGCCCCTGCCAACGTCAATCCAGCAGGAAACAGGGGTACGGAGAGGATTCCTCCCAAGTCCTTTAGTAATCTGTAAAAAAGGTGGCAGATCCCGTGTAGGATTAATCCCGCGAGGAAATTGCCTATTGTTTGCAATATTATATGTTGCACCAGAAGTCAAATTTGCAAGATAACACTGTCCGACATTTCTTGCCAAGGCTGACTCCTGAGTAATAATTGACAAAAGAAGAGCCGGCCGTACCCCTGTTTGCTGCTGTACCCATTTAGCTATTTCAAGCGCCTCGCCAAAAGTAGGCATCTCAACTTCGGGAATACCGGCCAGTTGGAATATTCTTGTCCTAATCTCTGCTGCTTTCTGCTCGGTAATTTCTTTCTGTCCAATGTACTGCTGGTGCTGAACCTCAGTCATGCCCATCAATCTCTCTTGTTGTTTTCTGGCGGCTTCCGATTCCTGTTTTTGATAAGCCAGAGATCTGACCGTCTCCTCCAGACTATCTTTTTCTCCACCTAATTTTCCTTTTTGCTCTTCTAGACTAAATTTTAAATCTTTAATATTCCCAAGAAGCTCTTGGCTTTTTAGGTTGAGGGTTTCTAAAGCCATTAAATTGTCGAAAAAACCAGAAATCGTTTCTTCAGAAAGTAAAACCTCAACTAAGGATTTTCGCTCTTCTTCATAAACGGTTCTTAAGGTTCCGGCTAGTTTTCCTCTCAAATCTTCGATTTTTAGGCTAGTAGTTTCAATTGAACCCTCGGTATCTTGAATCTGTAAGCCAAGGTCCTGAATAAATAAATTACTTCTGCGAATTTCAAGATCCAGTTTATTGATCTTGCTTTTTAAGGCGTTAATTTGCTGCCGCAGACTTTGTATTTCAGCTTCAGTCCGAGTAATATCTTTTTCGTATTGTTTGATTTTTTCTTCTAGTTCTTTCAATTCTTTTTCCAGCTGCGCTCTTTCCTGCTCAGGGGTCATCTGCGCAAGTACAAAAAACGATGGCAGAACTACAGCCATCATGAGAGTCAGCAATAAAGCTATTTTTAGAATACGACGGCACATAACCTAAAATCTCTAATTATTCTAATTTCTAATTAGGCATTTTCTTCAGGACCTTCTTCCGGTTTCTTCTCTTCTTCCACTCTCTCTTCTATCGGTTTTACTAATTCTTCCTCAACTTTCTCAAGAGGCGAAAGAAAAGCGACGATTTCTTCGGGATCTTTCAAGACCTTCACACCTTCCGGCAGCTTCAAATCTTTAATTAAGACATGATCTTCAAAGGTTTTAAGGCTGCCGATATCTGCTTTAATTTCATGAGGGAGATTTTGAGGCAAAGCTTTTACCTCGAGCTCAGAAATGTTTTTAATCAAGGTTCCGCCTAAATCTTTCATCGCTATTGCTTCTCCTTCAAAAACTATTGGTACGGCCACCTCTACTTCTTCTCCAAGTCGCGGTTGATAAAAATCAACATGAATTAGCTTTTCTTCTAGAGGATCCCTTTTCAGGTCGTGGATTAAAACCAAAAACTTCTTTCCGTTTACTTCTAAAGAGATCAACGAGCTCTCTCCGGCTGTACTATAAACTTTCTCAAAACTTTTATAATCCAATTCTAAAGGTAGGGCTGATTTTATTTCAGGCCCGTACAAAACCGCCGGTAAGATACCTTTCTTCCGAAGAGTTTTCGTTTTTTTGCCGAGTTCTTTTCTAATTTTGGCTGATAAGGTTAGCATGGCTCTTTTCTTTATTTACCGAACTCCGCGGAGCGGAGCGAGGTGGAAGATGAGACACAGTCTCAACGACCAATTGTGAATTCGTTGGAATAAAATCTCTCGTTCTCTTCAAACTTTTCGCCGACCTGGCAATTAACACAGGAAGGAACAGCAATTCGATGAAGTCCAGAATCTGTTGCAGAGATAATAAGCTCTAAACTCTTGGTCTGATTTGACTCAATGCACATTTCTACCAAGTCCGGCTCTTTACATTCTTCGTAAAGATAACTCTTCCATTCCCCGTTGTTTTTTTCCAAATAATAAGGATAACAACTAGAAATACAAAAATTACTGGCTAGATTATTTCTGATAGTCATCGTCGGCGCTTCCCCTAAGCCGTATTCTGTTTTTTCTGTAGTAACTATGACTTCTTGAGGAGCTTTTAACAAAAAACCTAAAACTAAAACTAAAAGAAGCGCCACCAGAATACCAATAAGAAGTTTTTTGTTCATTCCGTTAGAAGCCTGTCCTTATATTACTAATTTCAGATAGACAACTTATTTGGGTTTTTCCAGGTAGTAGAAGTTTGACAAGTGTTTTGCTTCGCAAAACGCTAATTTGCCACCGGCAGTCAAACTTTCACTACCTGGTTTTAATAATAAATTTCTTCTCCAGTTCTTTTAGCGTTGTCATAACTCCGGTATATTCCAATTCAGACATAGGCAGCATAGCTGCTCCATAAAATCCCTGTCGTCGTATCTCTTCTGCTTTTCGGGAAACAGAATGTCTGACATAGTCCCAATAAGGATGGTCAAAGGTGTCAGCCGGCTCAGTTAATTTACCATTTTTTACTGAAAACCCTAAACAACTCACTACCGGAGGTCCGTCAAAAAAGGAAATGGACGAATTCTTTTTAACCGGCATCAAAGGGCCGACATGAGAACCGCGCATAAATCCTGCCACATAAGGACCTATGGTATAGGGAGATAGGACTTCGCCAGTTGCCGGAAAATATTTCTGCACTCTGACCAGAGCTACCGGATCATCTTTGCCAACGTATTTTCCAGCTATATTGTGAAGCCGGGTGGTGCTGACCGATGCTGCTTGCTCTTTTGAAGCTCTTGACCAGATTGATTCCACCACGAATCTCCCAGGTTCTCGTAGCAGAACGGCAATATCGTAAATGTTTTCAGGAGTGTAAAGTTCAATAAATCTGTCCGCTTTAGTATAAGACACGTCCATTATAATAAATTTGAATCCTTTTTTGATATCCGGAGAAAGTAAAAGACCCGCGTTATGCATGGGATCGGCAAAAGTTAAATACATAGGAAGGTTGTAGGCGCCGGGCTCGGTTTTATCTGCGGCAAACATCAGAAAGGGCTCGGCCGGCCTTTCCTCAATTTCAAGTTCAGCTACAGCCGGACCCATACCCTTGACATTGCCCGTAAACCCTTCTTTGAGCAAATCCTGACCAGCACCGTAAAGCCCTTGTGCCTTGGCCGTCTTGGTGCCAGCCACAAAAGCATCCCAGCAGAGCTTGTGAACTTTACTATCTAAGGCACCTCTTTTGTGCGTACTCAGAATAGCGATATCGTCCCCGGTATGTCCAATATAATAATCAATTAATAATCCTCTGCCTTTTTCTTTAATATAATTTTCGACTGACTGCAATAACTTTTGGCTGGGTTTTATATGCCCGCCAATACTCCCAATATCTGCTTTAATAATAGATAAGGTAATTTTCGCCATATTTTTATTATCTTTTATTATTTTTAAAATTAATTTTTATTTGACCTTTTCTTGTATGTTATAATTATATCTTATTTCTTAATTTTGGCCAAGGTTAAAATGGTTTTAATGACTGTGTCGGGATTCAAGGAGATTGATTCAATTCCTTCTTTCATTAAAAATTTAGCAAATTCCGGAAAATCACTCGGTCCCTGGCCGCAGATTCCGCAATATTTTTTCTTTTGGTTACAAAGTTCAATTACCTTTTTTATCATCTCTTTTACCGCTTCGTTTCTTTCATCGCCAATTTTGGAAACCTGAGCCGAATCCCTGTCTAATCCCAAGACTAATTGAGTAAGGTCGTTTGATCCGATGGACATTCCGTCGAATATCTTTAAAAATTCTTCGGCCAGAATGACATTGGAAGGAATTTCACACATTACAATAACCTTCAAGCCGTCGTTCCCCTTTTTTAATCCGTTTTTTGCCATCAATTCCAAGACCTTTTTCCCTTCTTCCACCGTCCGGCAAAACGGCACCATCGCCCAGATGTTTTTTAAACCGAAAACTTCTCTGGCTCTTTTTATCGCCCGGCATTCCATCTCAAAAGCCGACTTAAACTTTTCATCGTAATAACGGGAAGCGCCCCGCCAACCAAGCATTGGGTTAGATTCTTCTGGTTCAAAGGGTTCCCCGCCCACCAAAGATTTATATTCGTTGGTTTTAAAATCGGAAAATCTGACAATCACTGGTTTTGGATAGAAAGCAGCGGCTATTTGGGAAACTCCCCCAGCCAGCTCGTCAACAAAATACTGCGTTTTGTCTTTGTATCCGAAAGTAATTTTATCTATTTTTGATTTTAAGCTCCGATCTTTGATTTTATGATAATGATAAAGGGCCAATGGATGCACTTTGATTTTCTCTGCAAAAATAAACTCAATTCTTGCAAGTCCCACTCCTGAGTTTGGTAAAAAAGAGGTCTTGAAAGCAATATCGGGAGCGCCAATGTTTATCATTATCTTTGTTTTAAGTTTAGGTACTTTTTTCAAATCATATCTTTTTATCGTATAAGGAACTTTCCCCAAGAACACTTTTCCATCTAATCCACTAGTGCAATCAACTGTAACAATCTGGCCGCTTTTAAGAACCTTTGTGCCGTTCATTGTTCCGACTATCGCCGGAATCCCCAATTCCCTGCTGACAATTGCCGCGTGGCAAACCTTTGAACCCTCATCAGTCACAATAGCCGAAGCTATTCTTATTACCGGCACCCAGTCAGGATCCGTCATTTTTGCCACCAAAACTTCGCCTTTCTGGAATTGGGAAATTTTGGAGATATCGGTAATAACCCTTACACGGCCCATACCAATTTTATTCCCGATAGCGATTCCTTTAATAATCGGTTTTGCTTTTTTGGTTTTTAGTTTGTATTCTTCAAAAACCGCCTTTTTCTGCATGGCGTGAACGGTTTCGGGCCTTGATTGGACAATATAAAGTTTTCCCGTAATCCCGTCTTTTGCCCATTCAATATCCTGCGGGCTTTTGTAATGATCTTCAATGGCGCAAGCCCAGCGCGCCAGAGTTAAAACTTCTTTTTCTTTCAAAGAAAGAATTTCTTGCTCACCGGAAGAAACCCCGACTTCTTTCAACCCTCCGTCTTTGCTATAAATATATTTTTTGTCTTTCCTGCCGCAATTCTTAGTAATCATTGATTTATATCCTTGCTTTAATGTCGGCTTGAAAACATAAAATTCATCGGGCGTAATCCTGCCCTTTACTATCATTTCGCCCACTCCATAAATTGAGTTAATTACAACCAAATCCCTGAAACCGCTTTCCGTGTCCATGGTGAACATCACTCCTGAAGAAGCTAAATCCGACCTTATCATTTTTTGTACTCCCACAGAAAGCGCAACGTCAAAATGATTAAACCCTTTTTCTTCGCGGTAAACTATCGCCCTATCGTTAAACAAAGAAGCCATGCATTTTTTAACCGCCTTTAATAAATCTTTTTCTCCTCTTATATTCAAAAAAGTCTCGTGCTGGCCGGCAAAACTGGCTCCCGGCAGATCTTCGGCAGTAGCCGAAGATCTCGTGGCAACGTCGCAGTTTTTACCGTATTTTCTTTCCAATTCTTTATAGTGGTTTAGTATTTCCTTTTTTAAATCTTCAGGGATTTTAGCGTTTAAGATAAGATTCCTGCATTTTCTGCCGACTTCCTGAAGTTTTTTGATGTTTCTCGTGTTTAGCCCCACGAATAAGTTTCTTAATTTTTTATCAAGATTATTTTCTTTTAAATAATGCCAGTAAGCGGCGGAGGTTAAAGCAAAACCGTCTGGAACGCTAATCCCCTTCTTTCCCAATCGGGAAAACATTTCACCCAAAGAAGCATTCTTTCCTCCAACCAAAGATACGTCTTGGCGGGAAATTTCTTTGAACCGAAGTATGAATTTTTCGGATTTATTACGCATTATTATTGCTTTAATTTTCTTAATGCCTTCAGGAATAAATTACTCAATAACCTTTTTAATTTTTTCTACGCTTTCCGGGTTTGCCAAGGTACTTAGATCGCCCAAGTCTTCCCCGGTAAATAATTTCCTTAAAATCCGGCGCATAATTTTGCCGGACCGGGTTTTGGGCAGATCTTCAACTAAATAGATTTCTTTTGGCAAAGCGATCGGCCCTATTTCTCTTCTTATTAAAGTGGTAACCTCCTGTTTAATGTTTGGTGAATTAGAAAGAGCCGCGATCTTTTTCACGACAATAAAAATAACAGGTACTTCTCCTTTCAATTCGTCCGGAATACCAACAGCAGCGCATTCGGTAATTTTTGGATGTAAATTGGCTGCTTCTTCCAATTCTCCAGTAGATAGTCTGTGACCGGCCATTTTGATTACATCATCCACTCGACCAATAATTCTAATCAAGCCGTTTTCGTCTTTATAGGCGGCATCAGAAGTGAAATAAATTTCCTTTCCGTACTGGCTCCAATAAGTTTCTTCATATTTTTCCGGATTTTGATAAACCCCCCTCAGCATTCCCGGAGAAAAAGGCGATAAAATAACCAAGTTTCCGTCCTTAATATCAACTTTAATACCGGGGAAAGGCAAGCCGGTAAAACTGGGTTTGATAGGCCCGATGCCAGGCAGAGAACTAATTAAAATTCCTCCTGTTTCTGTTTGCCACCAAGTATCAACAATCGGACATCTTTTTTTGCCTACATTCTCAAAATACCAAAGCCAAGCAGACTGATCAATCGGTTCTCCTACAGAACCCAAAAGCTGTAAAGTTTCAAAATTATATTTTTCAATTGATTTTGTGCCATATCTTTCAAACATCCTAATGGCCGTGGGGGCAGTATAAAAAGTTGTTACTTTATATTTTTCAATAATCTTCGCCCACCTGTCAGACTCGGGCCAATCGGGCGCTCCTTCAAAAACTAAAGTCGGAGTTTTATTAAGCAAAGGGGAATAAATTGTGTAAGTGTGTCCGGTAATCCAGCCGGCATCAGAAGTACACCAAAAAATATCATCTTCTTTTAAGTCAAAAATCCATTTACCGGTAATTTTTGCTTGAACGCTATAGCCGCCGCAAGTATGCAGAATTCCTTTTGGCTTGCCGGTACTCCCACTGGTATACAAGATAAAAAGAGGATCTTCCGCGTCCATTACTTCCGCCTGACATTCAGCGTTCTCTTTTTCAATAATCTTTTTAAACCATAAATCCCGATCATTATTCCAAGAAACCTGGTTGTCTGCTCTTTTAACAACAATAATCTTTTCAATATCAGTCTCTTTAACGGCCTCATCGGCATTTTTCTTCAGATCAACCACTTTTCCTCTTCTGTAGTAACCGTCAGCCGTTATCAAAATTTTGGCCCCGGTATCTTGAAGCCGTACCTGCAAGGCATGAGGAGAAAAAGCAGAAAAAACAACAGTATGAACTGCGCCAATTCTCGCGCAGGCCAACATAGAAATTATTACTTCCGGAATCATAGGCAAATATATTCCTACCTTATCCCCCTTTTTCACACCTAATTTCTTAAGGGCATTGGCGAATTGAGAGACAAAAGATAAAAGCTCTTGATAAGTAAAAATTCTGGAGGGCTGATCAGTCGGCTCAGGCTCCCAAATTAAAGCCGTCTTATCTTTTATCTTGTCCCAGCCCTGAGGGCTATTTTCAAAAATATTGGAGGTAATGTTTATTTTTCCGCCCAAAAACCATTTGAAATAAGGAGGGGTATGTTCAAAAGGCTTTTGCCATTCTTTGAACCAAAAAAGCTCTTTGGCTAATTTCTCCCAAAATTTAACCGGGTCTTTTCCAGCTGTTTGATAAATTTTTCTATCCTTTACCCAAGCCTTATTTTTAAACTCTTTGGTTGGATAATATAAATCTTTTTTCTTTATCATATATATAAATTATACAATAATTTCTCCCATCCTTCCAGCTGTGGAAAACAAAAATGTGCACGTTCTAAGTTGCACATCCTTAAAAAAGGTCGCCGATTGACGGCTTTTTCTCATAATTTCTTACCGACGAATTCGGCAAACTCCGCTAAGCGGCAAGCGTAAGCCCATTCGTTGTCGTACCAGCCAAGAATCTTAACCAAGTTATCCTCCAGCACCTTGGTGTTTTCGGCGTCAACAATGGCCGAATAAGAATTACCGATATAATCGGAAGAAACCAAGAGAGCGTCTTCAATCCCCAAAATCCCCTTAAGTTTTGCATTCTGGCTCGCTTTCTTAAGAGTAAAATTAACTTCCTCCGCCGTGGTTTTTTTCTCCACCTGGCAAACCAAGTCTACAACAGAAACGGTCGGAGTGGGCACCCGTATGGCAATACCGTCCAATTTTCCCGCAAGCTCGGGCAGAACCCGGCCGAGCGCTTTGGCCGCTCCCGTGCTTGTCGGAATAATATTTAAAGCAGCTGCCCGGGCTCTTCTCAGGTCTTTATGGGGTAAATCCAAAATTTTCTGGTCGTTGGTATAAGAATGAATCGTCGTCATAAACCCTTTAACGATTTTAAAATTATCGTGCAAAACCTTAGCTATAGGAGCCAAACAGTTGGTAGTGCAAGAACCCATATCTACAATTTCATCTTTTTTAGCGTCAAACTTCTCTTCGTTCACTCCCAAGATATAAGAAGCAATTTTTTCCGGATCTTTAGAAGGAGCTGAAATAATAACTTTCTTGGCGCCCGCCTTTAAATGGGCTTCCGCTTTGTCATAATTTGTAAAAGCTCCGGTACATTCAAGAACAATATCAATGTCCATTTCTTTCCAGGGTAAATTCGCCGGATCTTTTTCTGCCAAGACTTTGACCCTTTTCCCCTTTGAGGTACCGTCTATTAATAATTCGCTGTCTACGGCCTTAACGGTTTTTCTATAAACTCCGTAAACCGAATCATATTTCAGCAAATGAGCCAAGGTTTCCGGGTCAGTCAAGTCGTTTATCGCGGCCACTTCTAAATTAGGGTGGTTATCGACTATTCTTCGGAAGGTAGGTCTCCCAATTCTTCCAAACCCGTTGATGGCTATTTTAATCGGCATAGAATTATTCTTTGATGTCTAATAATTGGCAAATTTTTTTCTTATCAAAACCCGCTATCATTTCTCCGTTTATCTCCACTACCGGCACCCCCATCTGGCCTGATTTTTTTATTATTTCGTCTTTAAGTTTCTCGTCTCGAGAAACATCGACTTCTTCAAATTTAATATTATTTTCCTTCAAAAATTCCTTTAAAGTATCGCAATAAGGACACAAAGAAGTACTAAAAACAACTATTCTGCTTTGAGGTTTTTTAGTTTTTTCCATTTAATTGCTATTAAGTTTAACTATTCGCAGCTTCCCTCACTCGAAGAGCCCGTGTCAAGACCAAAACCCGGAGAAAAGGTCTCTTCTGAAAGAACTTGAGAACATTCAGCAGGCGGCGTGTTAAAGGCTTGGCAAATTACTTCTTTGAAATTTTCCGGTGTTCTTCCAAAATCTGGGATAACCGTACATTCTATGTTTCCCTCAGGGCAATATTGTTGATCTTGAACAATAACTGAATCGTTTATCACTATAGTTGGCGAACCCCCAACCCCGTATTTATCATTCAAATCACCTTGAACATCAAATTTAGGATAAGAGCCGCTTAACCAGGTACTTTTGTCATTATATAATTCGGTAATCTTGTATGCTTGGTCGGTCTGGGATATACAGGCATCCATTTCATTTTTATCAATATCGGCCTTATCAAGGCACCCGGCAAAATCTTCGTCCTTAACAAAACAATTCAAGTAATCATAGTATTTTTCTTTTTGTTCTTTCTGAATGCAATACTGCCTCAAATTTTCATCGATTTCCTGTTTTTCGTGCATTATATAATTAACAAAATATATTCCCATATCGGCTTCATTCTTTAATAAATCGTAGGCCGGCAGAAACATTTTCTGCGCCTGCAAACCGTACGGACAATACGACATGACAAAAAGTTTAACATCAGGCTTGTCGCGCTTCGGCACCCCTTCTTGAGCCGAGGGAGCTCCTAAATCAATTCCTTCCTCGGGGAACAAGAGCTTGCCGTCTTTCGTTACATAAGAAGGGTATTCTTGGTCTTCAATTTTAAGCTGGATTTTATAAATTCCGCTTTCCTCGGTTATGTTTACCAAAGAAGCTGTCGTCCCTTCTGGTAGCAAGTTCTCATTAATAAAATTAATCGCTTTTTCTCCGGCCTGCTCAGATGAAAGAAATCCCGTTTCCGGAGACGGAGAAACGGCTTTTTCTTGGTTGACGAAAACTACTGCGCCGGCGATTAAAACTCCGACAATGATAATAGCTACCGCTGTTATATTTTTACCTAATTTTTCAATCATATGTTTTATTCTATTATATTAGGAAATTTTAAGCAACTTGTAAACACCTTTATCAAATTCATATTGTAGTAATCCGCCAAAAGGCACTTCAGTATTAATGATATCTCTGTCAGGAATTTTTTCAATATATTTTATAACCGCTCTGGCGGAATTATGGCTGGCGACTATCAGAACATTCTTCCCGTTTCTTAAATCTTTCTCAATATATTTTTTATAAAATGGTGTAGCCCTTTTAACCACGTCTGCCAAGCTTTCTCCTTCGGGAGGATTAACGTTGTAACTTCTGCGCCAAAGATGAACCTTTTCTTTGCCGTATTTTCTCATTGTTTCCTGTTTATTTAACCCCTGAAGTTTTCCGTAATATCTCTCGTTCAGGGCCTCAGAAACAAAAACCGGTATGTAATCCTGGTTCAGTTCTCCAAAATGAGCCCAATTTTTCATTTTGCCCTTAAAGTGGTGGAAAATAGGATATTTATCTTTTTTTTCAAAAACTTTCAAAACGGTGTGTAAATTTCTGATTAAAGGAGAAGTATAAACAACGTCAAAATCAAAAGTTGGTATCTCAAAATCGGCCTTCATTAAAGGCACGTCAACCCAGCCAGTAAACCTATTTTCCAAATTCCACTGTGACTTAAAGTGTCTTAATAAAATTAATTTAGCCATATTATTTTAATTCCTCGGCAATTCTTAATAATCGGTTATACTTGGCCACCCTTTCGCCTCTGGCTGGCGCTCCGGATTTGATGAAGTCGGCGCCGATCCCGACTGCAAAATCGGCAATAAAGTCATCGTTGGTTTCGCCAGAGCGGTGGGAAACCATTATTTTCCAACCGAATGATCTGGCTAATTTTGCAGCTTCCAAAGTTTTTGCTACCGTCCCGATTTGATTGATCTTCAGTAAAAGGCCGTTACAGGCTTCCTCCTGATGGGCCCTTTTTATTTTTTCGGGATTGGTAACCAAAAGATCGTCTCCAATTATTGTTATCTTTTTGCCTAATTTTTCGGTAATTTGCCGGAAATCAGACCAGTCATCTTCGGCAAAAGGGTCTTCTAAGCCGATAATCGGATATTTTACAACCAAATTTTGAAAATAATCTAAATTATAGATTTGCTTTTTTTCTTCAGAAAACTGGGAGGCAGCCACGTCTATAATAATTTTAACATTGTATTTGGATAAAAGATCCAAAGCTTCCTCCGGAGACCTAAAAGACGGGGCAAAACCGCCTTCATCCCCTACGTTTTTGCCCAGTTTCTTTCTTAGATCCTGATAAATTTCCGAAGCTTTTTGCGTGTTGCAAATAACCATAAACTCTTGAAAATCCAGCTTATTGGAAGCATGCACTCCACCATTAATCATATTAAAAGCCGGGCTTGGCAAGTTAACAGACAAACCCTCGGAAATCTTATTGACATATTTCCAAAGGGGTATCTTGTGGACGGCAGCTCCTGCCCGACAAAGAGCCATAGATATTGGAGTGGTAGCATTGGCGCCGAATTTTTCAGGATCTAAAAATTTGTCAATTTCTTGCTGATCAATAAAGTCTTCTCCTTTTAATTTTGGAGCGATAATCTCATTAATACCCTTTACTGCTTCTCGAGGACTGACAACGGGCGCTTCATATTTTCCGGTGGACGCACCCGATGACGCAGAATTCCTAAATAAGCCTTGTGGAGTTTCCAGATCTATCTCCACTGTCCAGCTTCCTCGGGAGTCTAAAATCTCTCTGGCTTTAATAGAGTCAATGAAAAATTTGCTTTTATTTTCATACTGCGCCTCGCTTGCATATTTAATTTTAGGAATTTTATTCATAATTTAGATGACGAAGGAGGTAGGGTTAAAATAAGAGTGATTAAAAGGGTAGCGCTACAAATAATGAAAACTATATCTCTCCAGATAGCTCCTAATTTAAAGATGGAAATAAAGAAAAAATCAAATAAAGCGCTTACTATTATAAATAAAAAAAGAAGGCTCATTCCCAAAGATTTTCTCTTAAGATAGGGGTCTTCTGAAATTTTAAATTGTGAAAGAAAAATAATAATTAGAGGAACGAAAGTAATGACGAACAAGGAGAGCCTCAGAACGGACACCCAAACAGAGAGAGAGTCAGATGAAGGTCCCCAATTAATAGCCCCGCTTGGTTCAAGAAAGGGATTATATGGAGTAATAGAATTCAAAATTGCTAGAATTAACCCTAAAATAAGAATCGGAACAAAGCCAAACCAGGGAGAAATTTTAGGAAATTTAAGATAAATAATATGATAAGCAATTACAGCAAAAATAAAAGCCTGAATAAAGGCATTGATTCTTATTATTTTTACTAAAAAGGAAGGGGTATTGGCAAAAAATAATCCACCAATTGTATTACTTAGAATAAAAAGCCCGAAAAAAACAACAAAACAAAGCACCTGTTTTGAAATAGCATCTTTTCCTTTTCTCCAATACTGAAAAAAACGATAAATTAAATACCCTGAGGCAAAAAGTAAAGTTAAATAAGCAATTCCGGTAAAAGAGTAATTCATATATTATTTATTTTTTGTAAGTAATTGGAGACAGAAAGAGCTGCTTTGGATCCTTCGCTAGCTGCCACCACGATTTGTTTCCATTCAATATCGGTCACGTCACCGGCCACAAAAAGACCAGGCGTTTTGGTCATATTAGTCTTGGAATCAACTTTAATCTCATCCTTTTCGTTAAACTCCACTAAATCCTTAACAAAACTAGTAGCCGGAACACTTCCGATCTCTACAAAAATCCCTTCCAGGGATAAGGTTATTTCTTTATCGGTTTTACGGTCTTCGTAAATAATCGAGCTGACGAATTGGCCGCCTTCAATCTTTTTCAAGGCAGCATTAGTGATTACCTGGATTTTTTTTGATTTTTTAGCCAATTCTTGGTTAAATTCATCTGCACCCACTTTTGAAGAATATTCTAAAACGTATATTTTCTTGGCCCAATTACTTAAAGCGATGGCCGCTTCAAGGCCGGCATTGCCGCCACCCACCACCGCTACTACCTTCCCGGCAAACATCGGAGCATCGCAAGTCGTACAATAACTCACGCCACGTCCGATAAATTCTTTTTCGCCAGACACCTCTAAGGGCCGAGGATCAGCCCCTGAGGCCACAATAACAGCTTTAGAGGAGAATCTGTGCTTACTAGCTGTAGTTATATAGAAATTACTATCAACCTTCTTAATCTTAGTGACCGAATCCCTTTCAATGGCTATTTTTTGTTTTCTCAGGTGTTTTTCAAATTTTATACTTAATTCCAACCCCGAAATTTTTTCAAACCCTGGATAGTTTTCAATAGCCACGGCTTTTCTAGTCATCTGTCCGCCAAATTTCTTGGCGACCAAGAGAGTATTCAATTTTTGCCTGACAGCATAAATACCGGCGGTAATCCCGGCCGGCCCTCCACCAACGATTATTAGATCATAATGAGCCATAAGCTATGGATTATTAATGTAAGACCTCCGGAATGGCTTCAATCAGATCTGTCGCCAGCATCCCTTCCTTTAATCTTTGACTGGCGACTTCACCGGCTTTTCCATTAATGTAGGCAGCTGCCTGGGCAGAAATGAAAACGTCAATTCTTCTGGCCATTAAAGCGCCGCAAATCCCGGCCAGGGTGTCACCAGTACCACCCGAGGTCATAAAAGGACTCCCCGTTCTATTCACAGCCACTTCTTTGCCGCCGGAAATAATATCGATCTCACCCTTAAGCAAAATAGTTGTGCCTAGTCTTTGAGCCTCTTCCTGGACTATCTTAACTCTTTCTTGTTCAGTTTTACCGAACACTTCTTTACCCGTCAATATAAAAAATTCATGACTATGTGGGGTAAAAAGAAAATTCTTATTTTTGAATATTTCCGGCTTCTGCGCCAGCGCGTAAATAGCGTCAGCGTCTACTACCACCGGCAAAGAAACCTCTGATAAATATCTTATAGTTATCTCTTGGGTTTCTTTACTTCTGCCTAATCCGCCGCCAATAACCACCGCCGCATTCCCCCTGCCCATTGTTTTGGCTGATTCCGTCATAAAAATTAAGTCACTCAGGTCCGGCTCATCCAGCCATTTACCCTCTAAAGGATAAGCAGCTAGATTGGGAGAAAAAGAGGCTATAATGTCTGCTGCTCTCTTGGGAGCTAAAATCTTTACCATGTCTACGCCGGCCCGGAAGGCCGCTAAGGCTGAAAGCGCCGGAGAACCAGAATAAAAATCTGAACCGCCAATGACAACCAAAAGCCCGAAGTCATATTTCTTAGAATCTTTTGGCCGCTCTTTATAAATATCTTTTAAAATATTCTTAGTTACTTCAATCATCTTAAAAAGAGTAAGTTTTTTGTCTCTTCGGCCTTTAAGGTATTTTAACACAAAAGCTTTTGTAGTAAAATAAAGGATAATATATGGCAAATTCAAAAACAACTCTTATTGCCTTAGGAGGTTCAATAATCTGCCCTCAGCCAGGAAAAATCAATACAGTTTTTTTAAAGAGGTTTAAAAAACTAATTTTGAAACTTACCAAAAAGGGTTATCGGTTTATCATTGTTGCCGGCGGTGGGAAAATCTGTCGGCTTTATCAAAGGGCAGCGGCCCAAATTGTAAAACTGCCTTATGAAGACGTAGATTGGTTAGGAATACATGCTACCCGACTTAATGCTCATTTATTAAGAACGATTTTCCGACAATCGGCTTATCCGACGGTTTTAGATGAGCCCAAAAAGCCGGTTAAAAGTAACTGGAAGGTCTTGATCGCGGCCGGCTGGAAGCCCGGCTGGTCAACCGATTATATTGCAGTCTTACTGGCTAAAAGATTTAAGGTAAAGAAAATCATTGATGCCGGAAACATTCCCTTCGTCTACAGTAAAGATTTTTTGAAATACAAAAATGTCTCTCCGATTAAAAAAATTTCTTGGGAAAATTACCAAAAATTAATCGGCTCAAAATGGATTCCTGGTTTACCCGCTCCCATCGACCCCATTGCCGCCAAATTAGCCCGGAAATTAAAAATCCCCGCCCTAATAGTTAAAGGTACGGGGCTTAAAAATTTAGAAAAAGTTATTTTGGGCCAGAAATTCAAAGGAACAATTATTGAGTCTTAGTTAATTTTTTTTCTGACGCAAAAAAGACGGAGTTTCCCAAAATTTCTCTTTTTCTAACATTTCTTCTTCTACTTCCTCGACTTCTTTTTTTATTTGGAGAGCACTTTTTCTGACTTTTGCTTCGGTTATCTTCTTTTCCTGACTTGGAAAGCTTTCAGGGTTCTCTTTCGGGGCTTCGATTTTAGGTCGAGGCCTTTTCCTAGGAAATTTCTTTGAGGTCTTTGTTTTTGTTTTTTTTGTCTTCTTTTGGGGCTTCCGTATGGGTTTAACTTTTTTAACCGCCTTGTTTTGTGGAGTTTTTTTTGAAGGTTCCGGCTTTAGGTTAACTTTTTTGGCAATTTTTCTTTTTTTTATCCTGGGAGGTTTTTTCGCCCGCCCCTTAGATCTCTTCTTTGGGGTTTTATCAGAAAAAACCTTCGTGACGCAACCGGTTGCAAAAACCGTCGTCTTAATAATATTTTGATGTCCAGTCTCCTTTCTGGAAGACAAAGGCTGAATCCCAAAAACAATTTTTGCCTCCGGGTTGACTTTTTCTGAGATAGTTTTGGAAATCTGGTTTACCTCTTCCAATGATATTCCTTTTTCACCAATAATATTAAATAAAATCCCTTTGGCCCCTTTGATTCCATAGGGATATAGAGGAGAAATAAGGGCTTTCTCTACCGCATCTTTGGCTGTCCCTTCCTTTTTGGGAAGAGAAATAGTATTCAAGTATGCCAATCTTCCCTGGCCCTGTAAAACTGTTCTTAAATCGGCGAAATCAATGTTAATTAAACCCGGCTGATAAATTGTCTCAATTAGCCCGCCTAAGGCCGTAGCTAAGTTTTTATTAATAGAAGAAAGGGCGGCTTTTAAAGAAGTAGCTTTATCAACAACCTGAAAAATCCTTTCATTTGGCAAGATAGTAATACTGTTTAACTTCGGCCTTAAGTTGTCTAAGGCCGATTTAGCAATTTCCATTTTCTTTTCTCCTTCAAATTTAAAGGGTAAAGTAAAAATACCGTAAGTAAGGTTTCCTAAACTCTTTGAGATCTTCGCAAAAATAGGAGCAGCTCCGGAACCGGTCCCTCCGCCCAGAGAGGCAATTAAAATGACCAGATCTTGACCCTGTAATATTTTTTTTATTCTTTCTTTTTCATTCTGACCGGCTGTCTCGGCCAATTCAAGATTCATGCCAGTTCCCAAGCCCCGAGTAAAGCTTTGACCGAAAGGAAAGCGTTCTACTTTTCTGGAAATTTCCTTCAAGGCCTGCATGTCAGTATTGGCAGCAAAAAAACTGGCTCTTTTTACTCCTTGAGCCAATTCCGAAACAATATTACCGCCTCCCCCGCCAATACCAATCACCCTGATTTTAGTTCTTTTCAGTGTACTAACCTTTTCCACTTCGCCTTCTTTATCCCCGGCCTTAGACAAAGGTTTTTTAACCTTCTTTTTAAGTTTTTTAGCCATTAATAAAATATAAAGCTTTTAAAGTTTAAAGTCAATGTGGCTAGGGGTATTGGACGATGTTCGGACCTGTTTTTGTTCGTAGAGACAAAAAACCGCTCTCTAAGAAAGCGGTGGGAAATCGTAATTTGATAATTGGGACTCCTCAAGCTACTAACTTTCGCCCGAGGAGTCCCCGTGACCCGATTAGGCAAGGCAATCTAACTAACGGATGGGATGAAGACGAATGAGAAAATAGTAAGAACTACCCCAAATACTATTAGAATGATTGCAGAGGTAGAGCCTTCAAGTAAAATAGTATGTTTCTTATATATCCGGACCCCCATCGCTATGGAGAAGATTGCCACTCCCAGAAAAAGAAGATACGCTAGTACTGTAACCATCTCGGTTCACCTCCTGCCACACATTATACCATACAAAATATCATTTTGTCAATGCGAACATCTACCAAAAAACCGCCCTTTTAGCGATTAATTTGATGAGTTTATCTTTCGAATAAAGTTCGATGTCCTAGACGGGTACCGGGATTTTTTCTCGAACTATTTGTCAAAATATGAGGCGGATCGGTCTCTCGAACCGCGCTCAAGGTAGCTGCGGGGACTCTATTCGAACTATAGCTTCATTTTATGTTCGAAATCCTGTATTTTTCAGTTCGAATCTCGGAGGGGTCTCTATATTTTAATTATTTCTTTCTGGACCGAACTAGTTATAATCAATCCATAATCTCTAGTTATGTAGCAATTTATCTCGCTTCTAATTCCAAAGTTATTCTTTAAATAAAGACCAGGCTCGATGGTAAACAAAATATCTTTCTTTAATCCAGCATTACTTTTTTTGCCAAAACGAAAATATTTTCCATGGCATTCGTTGATTCCCAAACTATGTCCTAAACCATGAAGAAAGTTATTTTCTAAACCATACTTATCGAAATAATCCCTAACCGTCTTATCAATTAATTTAGTTTTGGGAAGCTTTTTTGTCTTTAAATTCTGACGAAGTAATTTCAGAGCAGTTTCTCTTCCTTGAATAACTCTTTTAAAAATCTTTTTTATATCTTGTGGGATGTTTTTACCACAATAACCCATCCAGGTAATATCTGCGAAAGGAGCATCTTTTTCATTAATTCTTGCCCAAATATCAATCAATACCAAATCGTTCTTTTTTATAATCTTAGAACTATTTTTCTGAGGAAAGTAATGGACTAAAGATGTATTTTTGTCTGCAGCTACAATTGGCAATGAATATCTTTTTTCGGCAACAAGGTTCTCTTTCTTAAATTCTGATAATATAAACTGACTGACCTTATATTCGGAGACCTTACCAAGATTATTTTTGATAAAACCAAATGCTCTATTTTTAACCTGATCCAATCTTTCAGCTGCAATCTTATGTTGTTTAATTTGGTCTTTTGTCATAGTTTTACCCTACCAAAAAAGCGCCATTTTGGCGATTAGTTGGTGAGGTTTTCTCCCGAATAAAGTTCGGCATCCTAGATGGGTATGGGTTTAGGACGTCCTGGACCCGTCAAGAAATTAGCTTCAAAATAGGCCTCTCGGTCGGCCTCGATACTGCGCTGACTGGTGCTGCCGCGCTGCGACTCGAACTATAGCTTCATTTTATGTTCGAAATCCTGTATTTTTCAGTTCGAATCCCAGGCGGGTGTTCTAATTTTGTTATTTTAAAATATACTTTTCTAGCAACTCAAAGTCAATTTTATCAAAATGATTGTTTCCTTCAACTATGACCAATTCTGCATTAAGATAATTTGCCAAGTCTTTGCCGTGTTGAAGGGGCACTGCCGGATCTTCCGTTTGGTTAAAAATTATGAATTTCTCCGAAGATTCTTTTATTTTCTCCCAACTAAAATCTCCTTCCAGAAAATTTTCTATCATTTGAAATTCCGAACCCAGCCTCCTTATTGGTGTAGCCATTAATATACATTTCCCTACTTTATTTTTTGCTTCCTCTAAGTATCCAAGAACAGTTGTTCCGCCTAAGCTGTGGCCAATAAGAATTGAGTTTGCATCTGGATTAAAATCTTCTATAACTCTCACCCATTCTTCTTTTTGGGGATGTAAAGAATTGGGCATGTCCGGCACGGTTACCTCGTACCCCATTTTTTCTAATCTTTCTTTTTCTTCTAAAAACCAGTGCTCTTTTGAATTACTTTCAACCCCGTGGATAATTAAAACTCTTTTTACCATATTTAAGTTAAATTTGATTCTTATGAATAAAATTTCCTAAAACCTGGTTAATTTCTTCAATTAAGTGCGGATGCCAACGATAATCGTGAGCTGAATTAATTCTGCAAAGCTCTTTAGGCTCTGCGGCTGCTTCATAAGCCTCCATTACTACTTCCGGTTTTACTGTCTTGTCATGAATACCTAATATAAATAATTTTGGTTTAGCACAATCTTTAAGGTCTTCAAGGATATTATAACGATCGGAATCCTCAAAAAAAGCAGAAGACAAGCTTAAGGCTGAATTTTTTAAGAGTCTTTATAAGGCTTTCCAAAGAAATAAAGATGCTTGATAACAAAAAGTACATTCTCTTACAAGAATCGGTTGACGAAATTGGAAGAATGCTCGGTGGCTGGTTGCGTTCTATTAAATCAAGATAATCACAAAGGGCATCCATTAGGGATGCCCTTTGTAGCTTGCGGAGAGACTTCGGGAGAAACCCAGACACCGAGCCATAGTTGTCGTTGGCATTGTCGAACCAGTTCGTGTCGAACTTGACCTTGCCGTCGTTGAAGTTGAAGTAGGGCGCGTTCGAGAAATCGCCATCAGCATCAGGTTAATTGCCCCCGCTCGTCCATATCACCAGACCGTGAAGTTTACTGCCCTAAGGCTTATATCTTTTTGGTCTTGAATTTTATTCGGCAGCATCCCGCCAGGGGCGGAAACCTGCACTAAGCAGAGGCAAGCAGTATCTCCTCAGCACAACACGCTCTTAGAAACCGTAGTCGCTAAGACTCTGGTTGTTTTTCTCCTAAAGAGAGAGTTCGGCGACAGCAATCCGTGAACTGCTGTACATTAGCCTAAGCTCATTTATAGTATAACAAAAGAAAGTTTAATTTTAAATACATTATTAAAAAAGAAAATAGGGGTTATCCACTGAGATGTGAATAACCCCTTTTTTGTGGCGGACGCAAGGACTCAAAATATCAAGAAGTCCAAGTATCCAAGTCTTCAAGGTTCTACTTACTGCGGGAGAAACCCAGACACCGAGCCATAGACGTCGTGGGCACTGCCGAACCAGCTCGCGCCGAACTCGACCTCGCCGTCGTAGAAGTAGAAGCAGGGCGCGTCCGAGAAACCGCCAACAGCATCAGGTGCGTACTCGTCGCCAGCACAGTCGATCCAGAGATCGTCATAATGCTGGAGTCGCTCGGGATGGGTCAGTAATATGCACCCGATCTCGAATGCGCCGAGTCCAAACTCATTGGCCGTAAAGACCTCGCGAGCTCGACGGACACTGCGGCCCCTGTGACGGAAACCGAACTGAGCAGCCACGACCAGAATGTCGTAGCCCTTCTGCTGTTCAGCCAGCGTTTCGAGCTTCTTTACTGTACGCTCGTGCTGTCGGAGATATTGCACTCCGAGCTTGCCTTCGCGCCAGTTGTAGAACTTGCCCTTGCGCTGCTTCTTAATCAGCTCCAGCACTTTCTCCACTGCTTCATTGTAGGTCTTGGCGACCGACTGCCACTTCGGGATGGCGAACCATCCTTCAGCATTCGGCGGAAGCGGTTGCTCGACGAGCTTTTCATCGGCGAAGCCGATGCCAGGAAGGAGCTGACGCAGAATGTTGGTCTGCTCTGTGATGCCTTTGGGCTTGTAGCCCGACAGGTATCCGTATCTGGACTCCACTTCCTCGTCCGCAAACTGGTTGCTCACAGAGAGCTCCCTGATGCCAGCAATGATGCGAGCTTGAAACTCGTCACCATTCTCGATGAGCTTCTGAAGCCCATCCTTGTCGAGACCGACTTCGGCTAATGCCTTGTCGGCGGCATCCTCGACAAACCTCTTGTACTGCTTTGTCTGTCCTGACGTGATCGATTTTGTCGTCATCGTCTATCACCTCCATATAGTTTTTTTACCCGAATCGCTCGGGCTTGACGGCTTGTCTCCCAATGAGACGAGCATTTTAGAAACCAGCTAATCTGACATCTAAAACGCTCGTCTCATAGTTCTGAACCTATATTTCAAAGAACTTATATTACACTACAATTATAGCAAACTGTCAAAAAAAGTCAAGGTTATACAGATGGAAATAAAATCGTTTTATTCATAAAAGTTCGATGTCCTAGCGGGGTACCGGAATAGTTTTCTCGAACTTTTTCAAAAATATGAGGCGGATCGGTCTCTCGAACCGCGCTCAAGGTAGCTGCGGGGCCTGGACTCGAACCAGGATACCATCTTCCAGAGAGATGTGTCCTACCATTAGACGACCCCGCAATACGTCTTATCGGCGCATCTGCCGAAGAAGGAGGTTATACTTTCAAGTACCTTCGGGTAGCGAGAAAACTGGAAATAACTCCAAGTAAAATTCCAGTGGCAAATTGAATCAAAATTATTTGCCAAAGATTGGTAACAAAAAATTGGAAAATATCCAAGTCAGCGAAGAAGATTTCGACCTTGGGACTTAAGGCCCAAATAGCTAGACTGAAAATTAAAAGACAAATCAAGGCAGCTAAAATCCCAGCTAATAATCCTTGCACTAAAAATGGGCCGCGGATAAACCAGCTACCGGCGCCGACCAGTCTTTGAATTTTTATCTCCTCTCTCAAATTATAAATGGCTAATCTAATGGTATTGAAAGTAACTAAAGCCGCCACCAAAGACAGAACTATTGAGAGAAAAAGAAAGCTTCTGTTAATAGTAGAAGTCAAAGAAAAGATCTTTTCAATAACTGACTTCCTTTGATAATAATCAACTTTTTCAATCAGGTCTATAAAATCGGAAGCTGCCAAAAAATTAGCAATAGCTTGGTATTGACCGGGTTCAGAAGCCATAATATTCAAAGAAGCCAAAAAAGGATTACGACCGACCTCTGTCAAGCTAGCCATCAAAACTGGATTGTTTTTATGTCTTTCAGTGAAATCGGCCAGAGCCCTCTCTTGAGAAATATATTTTATTTCTTTAACTTCCGGAACCTTAGTTAGCTCTTCTCTAAATTCAAAAATATCGCTCTCTAATACCTCTTCTTTAAAATAAACCGAGATATCCGCTTTCTCCTCCACTGAAGAAATTAGAAATTGACTGAATCCGCGAAAAAGAAAAAGCGAGGTAGCTAAAGTAATGGCTAAAAGCAAAATAAAAACTGTAGCGACCGATAATCCTCCATCCCGAAAAAAACCCTGCCAGCCCGATTTAGATATTCTTTTTAAACTGGTGAACATAGTGGTAATCCAGAGTTTATCGCTCGCCCTCACGGGCTCGCTCTTTAAAAACCCTCGGTTTTTAATATTTTCCTATATGGGGAAACCGTAGGGTTTCCCCGACCTCCTTCCGATATGGGTCACTACAATATAAATCGGCCTTTCTCTTCGTCTCTGATTACTCTCCCGTTTTCCAGAGTAATTACTCTCTTCCCTAAAGAATTAATTGTTTCTTTATTATGAGTAGCTAAAATAATAGTTGTGCCCATTTCTTGAATTTTCAATAGAAGCCGAATGATGTCTAAGCTATGATAAGGATCAAGGTTGCCGGTCGGCTCGTCAGCCAAAATCACTTCCGGCCGATGAATCAAAGCCCGAGCAATAGCTGCCCGCTGACGTTCGCCGCCGGAGAGCTCTTCTGGAAAATTATTGGCTTTTTCGGTTAATCCGACAATTTCCAAGACCTTTGGAACGTCTCTAGTAATCTCTCGATCGGAAGCCCCAATAACCTCCAGAGCATAGGCAACGTTTTCATAGGTTGTTTTTGAAGGCAGCAATTTATAGTCCTGAAAGACTGCTCCGATTTCTCGCCTGAACTCGGGTAACTTCCCCGCTTTTATCTCAGCAATATTTTTCCCCTCAAAAAAAACTTTACCCTGGGTCGGCTTTTCCTCGGCCAATAAAAGCTTGAGCAAGGTTGTTTTTCCCGCCCCCGATTTTCCCACTACTGAAATGAACTCTTTTTCTTTAACATCAAAAGAAACATCTTCAACGGCAACAGTATTCCGGGAATAAATTTTAGTAACGTGTTGAAAAGAAATCACAATTAAAATTAAAGTTCATTTTCTTTAATCTCGACTTCTATAAATCCGTCTAATTTCCCGTCTAATATTTCTTCTACTTTTGATGTTTCAACGTTGGTTCTCAAGTCTTTCACTAACTTATAGGGATGCAAAACATAACTTCTAATTTGATTACCCCATTCAATTGAAATTTTCTTGTTTTTTATTTTGGAAATTTCTTTCTTTTGTTCCTCTCCTCTCATCTGATAAAGTTTTGACAAAAGCAAGCCTTGTGCTCTTTTTCTGTTTTCACCCTGTAATCTTTCCGACTGGCAGGAAACCGTTAGGCCGGTTGGCAAATGAGTAATTCTTACCGATGTCTCTCTTTTGTTAACATACTGACCGCCGGGCCCGGATGCCCGGTAAAAATCAATTTTTAAGTCCTCCGGTCTGATTTTTATTTCCGACTCCTCAATCTTAATTTCCGGTAAAACCTCCACCAAGGCAAAAGAGGTATGGCGCAGTTTCTGAGTAGAAAAAGGGGAAATTCTTACCAGTCTATGGACTCCAGTTTCTTTCTTAAAAAAACCATAGGCGTATTTTCCTCTGATTTCCAAGGTCGCCTGCTTTGTACCGATTCTGCCTTCCGGGCCTCCGGCCTCGCCGAAGGATTGATGCAAAATTTTTGTCTTAAAGCCCTTAAAAGTAGAGTATCTCTCATACATTCTTAACAATATTGTCGCCCAATCTTGAGCGTCCTGACCGCCGGCTCCTGCGTAAACTGATAAAATAGCATTTCCCTGGTCATATTTTCCTGAAAGAAAAACCCGTAGCTCTATTCTCTTTAAATCTTCCTTGGTTTTAATATTTTCGAATTCGGAAATTTCCTGCTGGAGTTCTGATAATTCTTTAGTCACTTCCACGACTTTTTTTTGATCTTTCCAGAAATCCGGTTGCTGCATTTCCCGTTCCAATTCTCTTATTTTCTCTCTTTTTTTTCTTATGTCAAAGATGGTCCTCTAAAAAGAGGATTTTAGATTGTAAATCTTCTGGTCTGGCGCTTTCGTTTGCCATATTCTTGTTCATTTTATCATATCTTCGCCAAGAAGAAAAGCCGGCGGCCAGAGTCGAACCGACGGCTTGCCCTGCCTCTTAAGTAAGCCGACTGTCGGGATTGAACCGACGACCTGCTGTTTACGAAACAGCTGCTCTACCACTGAGCTAAGTCGGCATAAAAGACAGGACTATTCTATTTTTAAGCTGTGCTGATTGAGCGGGATACGGGAATTGAACCCGTGTCTCAACCTTGGGAAGGTTGCATTGAACCACTCAACTAATCCCGCACCGAGACTCCATTCATAATTATATATTTAATATATATGGAGGCGAAGGTCGAAAAGAGCGCAAAGCGCTCTTTGAGCATTAAAATCCTAATACCTCTAAAAACTTCTGCCAGGGGTTTTTTTCTTCAGCCGTTTTTTCTTTTTCAGTCGTCTCTTCTTCGGGCGGTACAACTATTACTGGAACCGACCCTGTTGGGAAATATCCTTCTTTATAAAGCTTTTCTATTTGATAATCGTCGGTTTCGGTCTGCGTAATACCGGCTTGCAAGTTAGCGACTTGTTCTTCCAATACTTGAATTTCTTTCTTTAAGACCTGGCTCCTTTCTTGGAGTTCAGCCCTTCTTTGACTTATTCTCCAATTAGTAACGGCCAGAGATCCGATTAGGCCGACCGCCAAAAATACCAGAAAAATCGAGAAAATTACCGCCGGCCAAGATCTCTTTTTAGATCTTTTAAAATTTGCTACCATAAATTAATGAGAATTAAACCGAAAATTATTTTCAAAATAGTTTGGGCTATTTTAGTTTCTCTGGTAATTTTAGGGATGGTTGTCTGGCTTTTTGCTCCTTTGTTTTAAGTATACCAGAAAGTTACTTATTATTTAAGAAGTGAATCTTTCTTCTCTTCTGTCTTGCCAGAGTAAAAATCAGGCCTTGAAGATCTCCAAAAATAGCTTGGATGGAATCCGTATTCTTCCTTTTTCTTTTAATTCTTTCTTACCTTTTTTTTGTTTTTCCAAAAGCTTTCTTTTTCGGGTATAATCTCCACCGTAAAGGGGGGCGATGACGTCCCTTCTTTGAGCTTTGATGGTTTCTCTGGCAATAATCTTTCCGCCGATTGCTGCCTGTAAGGGCACGGAAAATAATTGGGGCGGCAATATCTCTTTTAATTTTTCTACAATCTTTTTGCCTTCCCGATAGGCTTCTTTATCTGGAACAATCCGAGATAAAACCTCTTCTTTCCGGCCCAGAATCAAAATATCTAATTTCACCAAGTCAGCCGGCCGCCAATCCAATATTTCATAACTCATTGAGGCAAATCCCTGGGTGGCTGATTTTAATCTGTCATAGAAATTCTTAGTGATGATTTCCCGCAGGGGCATCTCATAGATTAGTCCTACCTTCTCTGGCCCTAAATAATCTGTTCTTAAGTATCTGGATTCCATATTCCCTAACAATTCCGAAATCTGTCCCAAGTAATTTACCGGCGCCAAAACCTGAATTTTTACCCAAAGTTCTTGTCCTTGACCAGCCGACTGATCAAAACTTGGCCAATCAGCCGAAGTGTGAATAAGGATTTCTTTATTGTCTTGTGTCGTTATTTTATAAACTACTGAGGGCGTAGATAAAACCACGCTCAAGCCAAATTCTCTTTTTAATCTTTCTGAGATAATTTCGGCATGGAGCAACCCTAGAAAGCCGGCCTGGAATCCCCTGCCCAAGCTTTCCTTCGTTTCCGGCCTGAAAAATAGAGAAGCGTCGGTTAATTTCAATTTCTCCAGACTTGATTTCAATAATTCGAAGTCATTAGAATCCTCGGGATAAATACTTAAAAATACTTTGGACTGGGGCTCTCGGTAGCCGGGTAAAGGTTTTGCCGCAGGACTGCCAGCCAAAGTTTCTCCGGCTCTGACATTGTTAGACGTTTTAATCCCGGTAGCGATAAAACCTATTTCCCCGGAACTTAATTTTGCTACCGGAGAAAGCTCGGGTTTAAAAACGCCAACCGATTTTATTTCTGTTTCAATGCCTGCCTGCAGTAAATAAATATTATCCCCGGCTTTTACTTCCCCATTAAAAATCCTGACAAAAGCCAAAACGCCCTGATAGGGGTCGTATTTTGAATCAAAAACCAGCGCCCGCAACCCCTCTCCTTCTCCGGGAGGATCGGATTTGGCCGGGGGGATTTTAACGACAACGGTCTCCAAAACTTTTTCTACGTCGGTACCTTTTTTGGCAGAAATTTTGATAATAGTTGCGGGGTTAATTTTCAACAAATCGGCAATCTCTTTTTCCGTCTCCTCAACTTTCGCCTGGGGCAAATCAATTTTATTTATAACCGGAATTATTACCAGATTCTGCCCTCTGGCCATTTCTAAGTTGCCGACTGTCTGAGCTTGAATGCCTTTGGTGGCGTCAACCAATAAAATAGCACCCTCCACAGCCGCCAAGCTCCGGGAAACTTCATAATTAAAATCAACATGCCCCGGCGTGTCAATCAAATTCAAGATATAAGAACGGGAATCCAAGGTATACCGCAGGCGCACCGGATGCATTTTAATGGTAATACCTCTTTCCTGCTCCAAATCCATGGCATCCAAATATTGAGGCCGCATCTTATCTTCAGGTATAGTTTCTGTTAATTCCAGAAACCTATCGGCTAAGGTTGATTTTCCGTGGTCTATATGAGCGAGAATACAAAAATTCCTGGTGTTTTCCATTATTATTTCTTAAAAATACGAGTCTTAACGGTTTTTAGTTCCGGAGATTTTAAAAGAAAAGTGGCAAGAAGATAAATCAGGCCGGCCGCGAGACCGGCGGCGACCGTTTGGAAAACCGCTCCGGAAGTGTTCTGAATAACGAAGAGAGCGCCGGCTGTCATCAAAATACTAGCCAAAAGAATTTTCAAAAAAGAACTGAAAATTTCCTTCAACTTAAAGTCACCGATTCTTTTATAAAGAAACGTTATCAGCAAAAGAAAATGGAAAATTGAACCAATTGACCAAGCCAAAGGCAAACCCAATATCGAGATATTTTGAATATCCTGCAGAGAAAAAACATTTTTAAGGAAGATTTGAAAACCTGCTCCAAAGCCGAAACTTGATGCGGGAGCTAAAAGCCGAACAAAATAAAAACTTAAAGCGATATTTAAAAGCATAACAACCAACGTAATAAGGGTTGGCGTTTTGGTATCTTGAAATGAGAAAAAAATCCGCGAAAGCAAAGGGACAAGAGAAAGGGCAATCGTGCCTAAGCAAAATAAACCCAGAGAGACGGCAGTTAACTGAGCGGCGACTTGGCTAAATTCGCCTTGTTCTAAAACAATTTCAACAATTTGGTTCCTAAGAAGATACATTAGAAAAGTAACGGGAAAGATGAAATAAAGAGTTTGGCGAAGGGCGGAAGAAAAAGCTTCGATAAACTTTCCGTCTTGATGATTGGCCCAAAATCGAGAAAGAAAAGGAAAAGCGGCCGTGGCAAAAGCCGTTCCGATAATACCTAAAGGCAAATATTGAAGATTATTGGCTAAATTAAAAATAGTGATTGATCCTGTGGTCAACGTTGAGGCGATGGCCGTGATAACAATCAGGTTGATTTGCCAAGAAGCTACGGCAAAAGTCCTGGGAGCCATCAAAAGAAAAACTCTTTTTAAACCAGGGGCTTTGAAATTAAAAACCGGCTGATACCTGAAACCACAGCTTAAAGCCGAGGGAATCTGAATTGCAAAATGAAAAAAGGCGCCCAAAATCACCCCAATGGCCACTCCTAAAATCCCGAAATAAGGAACGATAAACAAAATGCCAAAGATTATTCCCAGATTATATAAAACCGGCGTCAAACTATACGCCAAAAATCGGTTGAAATACTGCAAAACTCCGGAAAAAATAGAAGACAATCCAAGAAGAATCGGGCTCAAAAAAAGAATTCTGGTTAAAAGAACCGTGAGATTAATTTGTTCGGGATTAAAACCTGGGGTAATAAGCTTTATCAGTGTCGGGGCAAAAATAAGAATACCTAAGGAAATCAGAACAAGAAAAAATAAAAAAATACTCAGGACATTATTGACGAATCTCCAGGCTTCTTTTTGGTTTTTTAAAAAATATTCGGAAAACAAAGGCAGGAAGGCAACGATAACACCTCCGGCAATCAAAATGCTATAGACTAAATCGGGAATTCGGAAAGCGGCAAAGTAACTGTCGAGTTCCGGACTCGCCCCAAAAGTGCCGGCTAAAAGCCTGTCTCTAATTAATCCCAGGAACCGACTGACGAGCGCGGATATTGCCAAAATTCCGGCCGCCGCTCCGATACCGCCAGTTTGCGAATTTAAAAAGCGATGAAGCTTGCCTTTTTCGGGCTTGCCTTCATCTTCGCCTTCGCTTGGCTTCGCCTCGCTCAGTAAACGACTAAACATATTTCAATCTTAATATTTTTTGGTCTTCTTTACAAATCTCTAAATTTTGATATTATCTTTCTTAGGAGGAAAAGCTATTTAAAAAGGAGGTAAATATGGAGAAATTAGTACACATTGTCGAAACGCAACAGTTCACGGTGCCCTGGTTGGAGGAAGATTTCTATCCCTTGGTCGATGAAATGGAAGAATTGCTCAAAAAAAGAGAAAAAGGCCTAATAGGCTCTCCAGTGAAACCCGCTCTTACCGGAAAAAACGTCGCTGAGTTTTTTTACGGAGCCAGCACACGAACAAGACTTAGTTTCCAATTTGCTGCCCACGAATTAGGCGCAATGAACTTTCCTACGGATAACGCCGGAATTAGTTCCTCGGCTGCCAAAACAGAAAGCCTTCGTGATTCAATTCAAGTACTTTCTAGCTACCCTACTATTGACGTCATTGTTGTAAGAACCAAGATCACTCAAGAAAAAACAGAGGAATTAAATCTAAAAGAGGCTGTTCCTTATTCCAGCAAACCCGTTATCAGTGGAGGCGACAGAAACCAGCAACACCCCACGCAAACACTGATTGACCTTTATACTATCCGAAAGGAAAAAGGTCGCATTGCTGATCTGACAATCGGCTTGGGTGGAGACGTCGGCGGCAGCCGAACAGTCAGGTCTCTCATCTATGTGGCCGCCAAATATCCTGGGACAAAATTTATCATTATCTCACCCCAGATGGCCCAATTACCAGACGACCTCAAAGACCACCTGCGAAAACACGGCATTGAGTTTCAAGAAGTCTATGATGTAAGAGAAGTAGCTCATTTACTCGATGTTTATTATGTGGTCAGAGTCCAAACGAAGGAAGGAGATAAAAATACGAAAGATTTGGACGCGAGAGATCGGCTCTTAAAATATGGACCCCCCGCTTTCTGGGCAGCAAACCAGGAGACACTAAAACTCCTACCTCGCAAGGCAATTATTATACATCCGTTGCCTCGGACGCAAGATGAGCTGCCTTACGAAACCGATAAAGATCCTCGGTCAGTTTACTTCAAACAAGCCCGATATGGCGAGGCAGTCAGAATGGCTCTACTGCTAACGGTTTTAAATGAACCTTACCGAACAAAATTTCTCCGAAAGACAAACCCGCTAAGCTTTTAGCGGGTTTTTCTAATCCAAAATTAAAAGCTCAAGCAGGCAATAAGCCGAATTCTGTTCCGCCAGCTGGCGGATGGCAATCATCTATCTAGCCCCTCGATTACTCTCGGGGTCAAGCGAGTCACTTTTCACCAAAACTCCAGATAAGACCAGAATTCTGGGTTTACTCTTGCTTCTGGGTAAGAATTTAGCCGTTTCACTCTTCGTCTCGCGACGAAGACTCGTCTCTGTTCGCATCTCTAGCCTCACGGCCGACGGGAATTACCCACTACCCTTTTAGATTCGCCCGAGGGCGAAAATAGAAGTTCGGACTTTCCTCCCCTGAGATAGCGAGCTCTGCAAGCTTCATCTCATGAGGCGATTGCCTTGCCTACTTGAGCTATTTTATATTACTGAATTAAAATTTACTTGTCAATTCTGAATTCTTCTTGAGGATGACCTGTTTTTAATCAATGTCTCCAACAATAAAAACTGTGAGACCAAGCTTTACTTCGGACTTCTTCGGCTTTTCCTTGAACATCTTAGAGTAATTTTTGAGTTTGAGCTTGGCTATTCAAGGCTTCGTTAACCAATCTGTCGGCGGCCTGATTTCTTTGGCGAGAAATTAATTTAAATTTAACTTTTTTAAAATCTAGTTTGACATTCCAAGCAACAATAAATAGGTGCTGGATTCTTGGCTCTAAAACTTTGTATTCTCCATTTAATTGCTTAATCAATAACTCAGAATCCGATTTTAATTCAATCTCGGAATTCTTCGCTAATTTTTTACCAAAAAGAGCTTTAAATTTTCTTAGAGCAAGGATCACAGCCTGATATTCGGCCTCATTATTGGTTGTTTCTCCCAAATACTCTGAGTAGTTTTTAATTATCTGGTCCTTTTCATTACAAAAAACAAATCCGGCCGCGGCCGGCCCCGGATTACCCCTTGAGCCGCCATCAGTATAAATAATTATCTTTTTCATATTATAATCTCTCGCTAATAATAAGCCAGTTCAAATGAATAGGAAGCGAATCTTTTGGCTTATTATCAGCTTTTAATTTGCCTATAATTCGCGAGGAGGCATTGCTTAAATTTTTCCAGATTTTCGTTTTTTATCCTAAAACCCGAGGCCTGAGGATGACCTCCGTAAGTTAGTAAATATTTTCGGCATTTTTTCATTAGAGCCACACTGTCTGTTTCTTTCGGAGTTCTAACCGTACCCTGGCTTTCTTTCTTCAAGATTTTAAAAATGAAAGATGGTTTTTGGTATCGATGGCAAACAACTGAGGCAACTGAAGAAATTAAAGTAAAGTCCCACCCCGCATCTCCTTCAAAAATAATAGGAACATCATTTTCTTTAATCCTTATTTCAACCTCGACGACTATCCTGTCTATCTTTTCTTTTCTAAATCTGCTTTTCAATATTAATTTTTCAATAAGCTTTTTAGACTCTTCTATGGAAGAAGAATCTAACAGTCGGAAAGAAGCCGGCAAGTTATCTTCTACGTCTCTGACGTTTAAAAGAGAGATAATCTTGGAAATTTTTTGGCTCAGGTCAGCTTCAAAATCTGGTGCAAGGGTAAAGAAAGCTCTAATTCCTGGCCGCCAGGATTTTTCCAAGGATTTCAATCCTAGGTTTATAAATTCTAAATTATCATCTTCTCTGGGCATCATATCGGCAATGGTAGCCAAGGCTGTCAACTGTAAAAAATTTTCTCTCAGGCCTTTCGTCATTTGCCGAGGTTTTGACTGAGGCGAGAGAAGAGCGGAGCTCTTTGAACTCCGACTCAAAAGAACCTCTGAAAGCTTGAAAACGATTCCTGTGTTGGCCAACCCCTTAAAGGAGTATTTATCTCCTTCTTGTTTTGGATCGACAATAATTCCTGCCTCAGGCAATTCATCTAAAACTTCATGATGATCAATAATTATTACCTCAAAACCCATTTTTTTGGCCAGTTTTACCTCTTGAAAATTACTGATTCCCAGATCAAGAACTATCAATAAAGAGGGAGTAAATTTTTTCAGCTCCCCTAGTCCTTTTTTCGTTATTCCATAGCCTTCAGTTTCTCTATCAGGAAAATAAACAGCGGTAACTTCACCGCCTAAATTTTTAATTGTCTCTTTTAAAATAATTACCGAGGATACGCCGTCTAAGTCAGCATCTCCATAAAGAATAATTTTCTCTCGTTTTTTTATAGCTTTTAAAACCCGGTCAGCTGCTTTTTCTAGATTTTTAATTTCCACCATATTTCAAGGTTTCAATCCCGGGCATTTTTTCACCGGCCAGAAATTTCAACATTGCTCCACCGCCGATAGAAACATGATTAAATTTTGAGAGCAGGCCAATTTTATTGATAAATTCGATAGTGTCCCCTCCTCCGATTAGCGAAAAGGCGCCGCTTTTAATGATAGCTTTGGCAATTTCTCTTGTTCCCTTTTGATATTTCTTGTCTTCAACTTTGCCCAAGGGTCCAGCCCAAAAAATTGTTTTAGCTTTTTTAATCTTTTCTTTAAAGATTTCAGCCGTTTTTGGACCGATGTCTAAGCTTTCCTTGTCTTCAAACGGAAAAGAAATCTTTTCAGGTTTTATCTTTATTTTTCCTTTTTTTATCTCATTGGCCACCAAGCCGCCGACTAATAAAAAATCAGCTACTTCTGAAAATCTTTCAGCTACTTTTGCCTTATCAGCGATCTTTTTCCCGCCAATAATTACCACCAAAGGTCTTTTAGGGTTTCTCGTAATTTGAGACAGAATTTTAATTTCTTTTTCCAATAAAAAACCGCTGGCTGACGGCAAATATTCCGTTATCTCGAAAATCGAAGCATGAGTCCTGTGACAAACCGAAAAGGCATCGTTGATAAAGATATCAGCCAACCGGGCTAGGTTTTTAGCGAATTTTTTATCGTTCTCCTCTTCTTCTTTATAAAATCTTAAATTTTCTAATAAAACAACTTCTCCTGTTTTCATTTTTTTGATTTCTTTTTCCACCTTTTCTCCAAAACAATCCGGCAAGAATCTAACCTTTCTTTTCAACAGCTTCTCTAATCTTTTAGCTGTCGGCTTTAAGCTATATTTTTTAACAAATTTTCCTTCCGGTCTTCCTAAGTGGCTGATTAAAATAATTCTTGCTTTTTTCTTAATCAAGTATCTGAGAGTCGGCAGGCTGGCTTTAATTCTAAAATCGTCGGTGATATCTCCCCTATCCGAAAGAGGAACATTGAAGTCTACCCGAACTAACGCTTTCTTGTTTTTTAAACAAATTTTTTCTAACGTTCTCATTCTTCTTTTAGTTCTTGGATTTTTTCAATGCTTCTTCTAAAACTTTTTTTAATTCTTCAATCTTAACTTCTTTCCGTTTCGGTCTTTCCGACCAATTCTTTTTCTTCTTTACCGAAGAAAAAGAAACCGGCTCTTCCTTCACGGCTTCTTCTAAAGAAATATTTGGAGATTCTGCTGTTACTTTCGCTGGTTCAGCTGTTGCTTTATCTTTCTCTATTTTCTTCAGACAAGGCTTGCAATAAACCGGCCGCTTGCCATCGGGTGGAAAGATTACCTTGGTCCATTTCCCGCATAAGGCGCACTGGGCATCATAGAGAACGGAGGAATCCGGCTTGGTTTCGGTTGGTGGCTTTAAAACTTCTGTCCATTTGCTAATTTTTTCCTCAATAATTTTTCTTTGGGTGCCATATCTTTCCCGAGAAACCTTGATAATTTTTTCCCGACTGGATTTCTCCGGTATTGGAATAGGCGACAGGGTCTCGGCTGAAAAGGGCCGGCCGGCCAATCCGTTAATCATCAGTCTCAAATAAATATTATACTTTCCTAAATTAACCAAATCGTCAATCGTAAATTCGGGGATAAATTCTTTTTCTAAAAACTCAGCATCTTCGGCTCCAATCCGAAAGCAGACTATTGTTCCGACGTTGCCAAAAACCGCATCTCTGACCTTGGTAGACCTGCCCGCCGGCGTCATTTCTTCCAATTGGCCTAGATATTGATTAGCCAAGGTCAGGCAAAGTCGGTATTTTCTGGCTTCAGATAAAATATTAATAAAAGCATCGGTGGCAAAATTTTGAAATTCATCAACATATAGATAAAAATCCTGTCTTTTCTCCTCGGGTGTATCAACTCGGGACATAGCCGCCAGTTGAAGCTTGGTAATAACCAGGGCTCCCAATAATCTGGAGTTATCTTCGCCGATCCTGCCCTTGGAAATATTAGCAATTAAAATTTTGCCCTCATCCATCACTTTTCTCATATCAATAGATGATTTGACCTGGCCAATAATGTTTCGGATCAAAGGATTGGAAATAAATTGACCGACTTTGTTTTGAATGGCGGCCGTAGCTTCACTTTCTAGCCGTTGAGTGTATCGGGCAAATTCATTGACCCAAAAGGATTTGACCATTGGATCGCTTATTTTATCTACTACTTTTCTGCGATAATCAGGGTCGGCCAGCATTCGATTAACCCCTAGAAGCGTTGAACCGGGGTATTCCAAAAGAGCCAAGATAGCATTGTTTAAAATATATTCCATCCGAGCTGACCAGACATCGGGCCAGATCTTTTTGAAGACGCCCATCAGGCCCGAGGCAACCAAATGATGGTGTTCAGGGTCAACCCTCTCCATGACATTAAAAGCCAACGGGCACTCCAAGTCAGCCGGATTAAAATAGACAACATCATTGACCCTGCTTGATGGAACGAATTCCAATAATTTTTCGGCTGCCTCGCCATGAGGGTCAACAAAGCCAACTCCCCTGCCCTGCTCAATATCCTGAATGGCCATATTTAAGACCATTTCGGTCTTGCCTACACCGGTCTTCCCGACAATATAAATGTGCCTTCTTCTATCGTCGGTCTTAATACCAAATTTCTTTCTTTGATTACGAAAAGTGGTTAGTCCAAAAAAATTAATTTCGTTATTTGACATAGTTTATTCAACTGGTAGTTCTGTGGGCGGCCCGCCTTTTTTGGCCTCGACGCGAGGAACTCCCCGAGCCGGAGCGACTATTTCGCCAGGGAAATGATACAAAGTGGCCAGCTCTTCTGTATTCAGAATATAGGTTCCTCCGGGCCTGGGAAAGAGACACGGCAATCTCTGAGTATAATATCTTAACATTCTCCGCTGTCTAAGATAATATCTTCTTTTATCAAGAAACCACCAGGGAACTGATTTTACCTTAGTCATTGTTTTTGCCCAAGGTTTTAAGCCACCTAAGTTTTCCGTAGAAATTTCTTTAAAGAAGCCGAAACCAATCTTGGTGGTCGGCTTAAAAAAGACGTCTCTTTTCCCTAAATAAATAAATCGGCAATCACAGTCATAGCCAAATTTGGCCAATTTTGCCTCAATCGCTGATAATACTTCTCTTTCTCCGGGGGTAAGTTTAAATTCTGGAGGAAAAATTTCCTCTTTTTTTTCTTCTTTTTCTGCTGCCTTGCCGGTAATTAAAATCTCAGCAGCTTCCTGGATCATCGGTTTTGGTTTTTCCTTGACTGGCCTCTTGGCCAATTTATCAACCAATTCTTTCCCTTTTTCCTGCCAGGGCTTATCTTTACCTAAAACCGGCTTAGCTAAAATCTGAAGCCAAAACTGTTCACCCGGTCTCAAAGTGGTCAGTCCTTCTAAAAGATTGGCTAAGGGATCTCTTCTTTTTTCTTCCAGGGCCTCTTTCTCTGTTTCAAATTGAGGATAAGTTTTGATCGGATAAATTTCATCTTTAGGGTTAATATAATCGGTGCCGTAAAGGTCCCATTCTTTATTGGGAATATCATGAGGAACGGATTTGGTATAATCCTCAACTAAAGAAATTTCCGCCTCCGGATATTGAGAATAAATGTTTGACTCGATAAAATTACGCCACATCTCCGGCATTCTAATATAAAAATGAATTTCGCCGCCGTTGCTGACAATTTCAAGAGACAAGCCTAATTGAAATACTCCCTCTATCCAGTTTTCCCTCCAAGTCGCGATATCGTGAATCCCATGCAAATCAGTAAAGACCTGGTCCATGGCGCTAATCGGTTTCAGTACATCCTTGGGCAATTTTATCTCAAGAACAATCCTTTTTATAGTCGCCTCCCATTTTTCCTGGATGAAGAAATGATAAAGATATCTCGCCGGTCGAAGAAGAACCAAAAATAAAAACAGCCACCACCAGGCCTGAATAAATTGCCAGGCATAAGAAAAAATTAAAGATACTATTGGATCCTCCGGCATTTTACTCTTATATTTCTAATACTTTATACTTTCCTTGAGGGTTCCTTAAAAAAATTTTTTTATTGCTCAAATTAAGTAAAATGGTGTTTTCTTTTACCAATCTTTGCTTTGAAACTCTCTCTAGAATCTCGCCCTGGGTCAGGGGACCGTTTTCTCTTAAAATTTTGGCAATAACATCCTTTACCTGACCCGGCTCATAGCCCCACTCCTTCAAAGCATAAATTCCCCTCCCGACTAGAATAAACCTCGGGTCTTTAATTAATTCATTATGAACAGTCTGAATCAAGGCTCCTTCAATTGACTTGGCTACCTCGTTAAAATGAAGAGGTTTACCGATTTTTTTAAAAACCAAATAAGCCTTGTCTTTTACTCCCCTTGGGTTAATTTCCGGCCAATCTTTTAGACCATAAAAACCATCTGGATTTTTTAGAATTTTTTTAGAAACTTCCAGATAATTAGTTAAGAATTTAGAATCAGTAAAGGAGTCAAGCTCCTTCAGACCAAGGGGTTTACCAGCTTTTTTAAATCTATTGTAAATAGCCCCAGTAATATTTTTAACGGAGCCCAGAGAGTTTTTATCAATCGACCAGAAAGAATAGAAATCCAAGTCCTCGCCAAATCTCCTAAAGTCGTCACTGACTGCCAGAAGGAAATAGACCTGAGATTGGTGTTTTTTACCGCCCAGCTCTTCTAACAAAATTTCTTCTTTTTTAAATCCGCCGCATCTTTTAAGATATTGCTTGAAATATTGAAAAATCTTTTGGCGTTCGGCAGTTTTTGGTTTTATCTTCAAAAAACCGTCTTCTTCAACCTGACGAACTCTTTCTCTGGTAATACCAAAATCTTTGCCGATGGCTTCGAGAGTCTCTTTTTCGCCGCCTTTTAAACCGAAACGACGCGAAAGAATCTCTTTTTGTCTTTGCGGCAAACCATTAAGCAATTCCTGACAAATTTTTTGATAGTTTAAAATCATATTATTTATTTAACCATTTTTAGGAGATGTAGTCAAGCTTTTCTTATTTCCGACGCCACTCCAGCCAAGCCACTAAAATCGGGCTAACCAAGAAGAAGGAAGAATAAGTGCCCGCAATTATTCCTAAAATCAGAACCAAAGCGAAATATTTTAAGGTTTCTCCGCCTAAAAAGAAAATGGCTATCAAAACAAAAAGGGTAGTCAAAGAGGTATTTAGACAACGCGCCAGGGTTTGATTTAAAGACTTATCTACGGTCTCAGTAAAAGTGCTATCAACTCTCTTTAATAAATTTTCTCTAATCCTGTCAAAAACCACTACCGTGTTATTAATTGAATACCCTAAAACCATAAGGAGGGCAATAATAACCGAGATGGTAATCTGAACCCCGTAAAATTCTCCCAAAATTGCTAAAATACCTATCGGGATTAAAACGTCATGAAAAAGAGCCAAAAGAGAAGTTAAACCATATTGCCAGGAACTGATCGGTCTTTGGATTTTCCGAAAACTGAAAGCAATATATAGGACTATTGCTAAAAGGGATAGGATCACGACAATTGTCGTTTTTTCTCTCAGTTCCCGGCCAACCACCGGACCAATTGATTCAAAGCGCAGCTCCTCTACCTGGTAACTCTCTTTCAAAATCCCTAAAACTTGCTGGTGAGTTCCTTCGTCAATCTCTTGCATCCTGATGAGCAATCCGTTGGAATCGGTCGGTTGAACAAAAACCGGACCAACAACATCGTTTAAGACCTGTCTCACTGCCTCAATAGCGGGACGTTCCCCTTCATATTTTATCTCTAAAATACTTCCTCCGGTAAAATCAATTCCCGGCTTCAAGCCGAAAACACCAAGACAAGTCAAACTCCCTAAAACTAAAATTCCCGATAAGATGAAATAAATTTTGCGATATTTGAGAAAAGGGGTCTTCATGATAATCTCAATAATTTTTTAGTTTTGTCAGTTTTTTCCCAGGTGAATTCCGGGCCTTTTCTGCCAAAATGGCCAAAAATTGAGGTTTTCCGATAGATTGGCCGAAGCAAATTCAGCTCTTTAATAATCCCGCCCGGCGACAAATCAAAAGCCTGAGGAATAATTTTAAATAACTTTTCTTCCGAGACTTTAGCTGTGCCAAAAGTATCAACACCAAGTTCAGTCGGCTTTAAGCCGCCGATTACATAAGACATTCTGACTTGACATCTGTTTGCCAAACCGGCAGCCACGATATTTTTGGCAATATATCTTGTCATATAAGCGGCTGATCTGTCTACTTTGGTCGGATCTTTGCCGGAAAATGAGCCCCCGCCGACCGGAAAGCCGACGCCGTAATTGTCAACTATAATTTTTCGGCCCGACATCCCGGTATCGGAAACCGGGCCGCAGACAACAAAACGGCCGGTGTTGTTGATATAATATTTAGTTTTTCTGTCCAAAAATTTCTGACAAACCGGTTTAATGACTTTTTCAATAATATCCTTTCTTAGCCGAGAAAGAGAAACGCCAGGATCATGACTCGCGGCAATAACTACATTAACCAATCTTTTGGCGACTCCGTTTTCATACTCTAATGTCACTTGTGATTTCCCGTCCGGCCTCAAATAAGGCAAAATTTCTTTTTTTCTGACCTCGGTCAATTTCATCACCAATTTATGGGCCAGCATTATTGGCAGAGGCATCAATTCCAGAGTTTCTTTGCAGGCGTAACCAAGGGAACTGCCCTGGTCTCCGGCGCCCTGCTTTTTTGTTCCGGTTTTTCTTATTCCTCGTGCGATATCCGGAGATTGCCCAGAAATGGTGTTTAAAACCGCCACTGTTCGCCAATCAAAACCGTATTCCGGCTTGGTATAACCAGTATCTCTAATGACTTCTCTGGCTACATTATTAATATCAACCCAGGTTCTGGTGGTAATTTCTCCGCCAACAATGACATATCCTTTGCTGACAAAAACTTCAGCAGCCACCCGAGCATATTTGTCCTCTTTCAGGATAACGTCCAAGATGGCATCGGCAATAGCGTCAGCCAGTTTATCAGGATGTCCGGGAGCAACCGATTCAGCTGTTAAAAATTTTTTTACACCCATAATAATTTAATTTTCTCAAGGCTTGTAGCAACAAAACATCTGAGAAAATTTTTGGTAATAATGATTGCTGAAAACATAGAGATTAAAATTCCCAAACTCAAGGTGGTGGCAAAGCCTTTAATAAAACTGGTACCAAAGCCAAATAAAATAGCCGCCACAATCAGGGTAGTCAGGTTGCCGTCTCTGATTGCCGGCCAAGCCCGATTGGAACCTTCTTCCAGGCTTTGAGAAAAGTTTTTCCCGCTGCGCAGTTCCTCTCGCATTCTTGAAAAAATCAAGATATTGGCATCAATAGCCATGCCAATTGATAAAATAAAACCGCCGATACCGGCCAGCGTCAAAGTTACCGGTATTAATTTAAAGATGCTCAAAACCAAAACAACGTAAATTGCCAAAGCCAGACTGGCTAAAACTCCCGGCAATCTATAAAAGAGAATCATAAATAGAATTATTACCAAAAAACCGAGAAAACCCGCTTTCAGGCTTTGATCCAAAGAAATTCTACCCAAAGTCGGCCCGACTGACTGATGGGAAATCAAAGTTATCGGTGCGGACAAGGCGCCGGCATTTAAATTTCTCGCCAAAGCCCTGGCTTCTTCTGCGGTAAAATTGCCGGTAATTTGGGCTTTTCCGCCACTAATTTTATTCTGTACTACCGGCTGGGAAATGGGTATGTTGTCAATATAGATGGCTAAAATTTTCCCAATGTTTTTTTCGGTTAATTCCTCAAAAATTTTCGCGCCTTCTGAGTCAAACTCAAGCAAAACTAAGGATCGGTAGATCGTCTGGTCAAAACCGACTTCAGCTTTTTTTAAATATCTCCCGGTCAAAGGAGTCGATTTAAAATAAGGGTCTTCAAGGGCCAGCTGCCAATCAGGAACCTCGAGAATTTCTTCCATTGTCTTATCTTTCAGCTCTTCATATTTTGAAAGAATCGTTTGGGTTTCTTCTTCGCTTCTTTCTTCTTTAAATTCTAAAAACGGTGTTTTGCCGATCTCTTCAATCGCTTCAGCCGGATCAATGGCACCGGCCAACTCAACTATTAATCTCTCTCCTTGAATCTGAACAATCGGTTCTCTGACCCCAAAAAGGTCAACCCTTTTCTCTATTACATCTCTCAGGCCGGCCATAGCTTCTATTCTTTCTTCTTCTGCGATCGCCGAAAGATCGGCTTCATAAAGAAGATGGATGCCTCCCTGAAGATCCAGGCCTAATTCAAAGTCCCTTTCCGGAAGATAGGGAATTTTTAAAAATTCGGGATATACAAAATTTCCGGCCAAAAAAGCTAAAATGAAAATAATTCCGACAACAATATAAGTCTTTCCTTTTTTCATAAAAACTTCTTCTTATTTTAATATAAAATCTTAAAAAGTCAAAACCGATTCCCTACCCGGCTAAAAGCGTCGAAACTATTCCAACCAAAAATATTCCGTCAAAAACGCCCGCTCCCCCGATCGATAAATATCCGCCGTATTTCCGAGCTTTTCTCAAATTTAGAATATCGGCGCCAATCAGAGTTCCTAAAACGCCGCCGACAAAAGCAGTCGGCGCAGCAAATTCGGGAGCCAAAACCAAAGCAAAAACAGCTGAAAAAATCGGTGGAATAAAAAAAGGTAGGGTAATACCTTTGCCGGGGATAACTCTGGCTAAAAATTTAGTAAGAATAATCATTAAAAAAATAGTGATTAAAACCGGCGTGAGCTCAATTCCTTGTTTCAAAAGAAAAAATAAAAAATAAAAAGAGAGTAAAATTGGCAAAAGGCCGCCGCCTAAATTGATGGCTACCCCTTGAACTTCTACCTGGGGGACACGAAATAAACCGAAAAATCTTGGCCGGCTAGAATAAAGCAATTTCTTTTTGGTTAAAGGAATATTAATACAAGAGCCGATTAAAATTAAAAAAAGCAAAAATATCGTTGTATCGCTCGAAATACCCAATCTTTCAAAACCAAGAGTAACAATATGAAAATAAACTAGCGTCAGCAAAGCCGGCAAAAATAAAATAAAAAGTAGAAAAATTAATAAAGCAATGGGAATAAAAATCATAGTGGTGACACAAGATTAATCGCTCGCCCTTCGGGCTCGCTCTCCAGAAGTTGAACGAAGTGAGGCGCGAAAAGAGATTTATCTCTTTAAGTACCCTCGGTTTCTGGCGGTCGGGCTACGGCCTCTCTGTTTTCCTATACGGGGAGTTCGAAGAAGCTATCGCTTCTTCTCTCGCCTCATTACTGCGCAACTCGGCAACCGTAGGGTTTCCCCGACCTTCTTCCGATTTGAGTCATCATCGGTTTATCCATATTTTGGATAACAACATTTCTTATATTTTTTACCGGAGCCGCAGGGACAGGGGTCGTTTCGACCAGGTTTGTTTTTTGATCGCTGATTGACGCTAACTGGAGCCGCCTGCCGCTGGGAAGCGTGAATTGCTTGTTGGGCCTGCGGCTGCAAGGAAGCCCTTAAAATCATATTGACAATATTTGTTTCCATGTTAGCAATTAATCTCTGAAACATTTTGTGTCCCTCGCTTTTATATTCCACCAAGGGGTCCCGCTGGCCGTAAGCTCGTAACCTGACCGAATCCCTTAGGGCCTCCATTTCTTCTAAATGATTCATCCAAAACATATCAATGGTCCTTAAGGCGACAAATTTAGCAATCTGATTAAAATTTTCTCCGAGCTCTTTTTCTTTCTGTACCAGAGCTTTCTTAGCCTCGTCGCTCTTAACCCAAGCTTCAATTTGCAATCGCCAATCTTCAGTTTGTAGTAACCTTTTCCTCTTTTTGTAAATTACTTCTCGGTGCTTGTTTAAAACGTCATCGTAATCCAATAAATGTTTTCTCATATCAAAATTAAACCCCTCAATTTTTGACTGAGCCGATTCAATGGCGCCGGAAATCATTTTTGCTTCAATTGGCTGATCCTCGGGAATTTTTAAAATGGTCATTAAGGATTGTATTCTCTCCGTAGCAAAAATTCTCATCAAATCATCTTCCAAGGAAATAAAAAATTGCGAAGAGCCAGGATCTCCTTGTCTGCCGCTTCGGCCTTGTAACTGGTTGTCAATTCTTCTGGCTTCGTGTCGTTCAGAACCTATAACGTGTAGACCGCCTGCTTCTTTGACTTTTTCAGCTTCTTCGGGGTCTTGCGGATTTCCGCCCAAAATAATATCCACTCCCCGACCAGCCATATTGGTAGCCACGGTTACCTGGCCTGCTTTCCCAGCTTGAGCAATAATTTCTCCTTCTCTTTCATGATTAGTGGCATCTAAAACCTGGCAGGTAATTCCTTCTCTTTCTAAAAGAGTTTTTATTATTCTATTTTTTTCTATTGCTCCCATAGTGTATTGGCCAACCGTGAAACCGCCCGTACCAATTAAGATCGGTTGACCCTTTTGGTGGTGCTCTTTTACTTCTCTCACTAAGGCTTTAAATTTTCCTTCTTTTGTTTTATAAATTCTGTCGGGCAAATATTGTCTAATCATTGGCCTGTTTGTCGGCACAATAATTACCTCCAATTTATAAACCTTATCAAACTCTTCAGCCGAAGTGGCGGCTGTTCCGGTCATGCCGGCCAATTTTTTATACATGCGGAAATAGTTTTGGAAAGTGATTGAGGCTAGGGTTAAAGATTCCGGCTGAACCCGCACGCCTTCCTTCGCTTCAACCGCTTGATGTAGCCCCCCTGACCACCTTCTGCCCGGCATTAATCTGCCAGTAAATTCATCAACAATAATGATCTCGCCTCCGCCATCCGGGGCGGACTTAATTACATAATCTCTGTCTTTCTTAAATAGAACTTCGGCTCTCAAGGCCTGCTCTAAATGATGGACATACTTAATCCCCTTTTCTTCGTAAATATTACCCATACCTAAGATTTTTTCTATTTTATTAATCCCCCCTTCCGCTAGGGTAACCGTTCTTAATTTTTCATCTACCTGATAGTCGGTTTTGGGATCCAACCCGGGGATAATCCTGGCGAATTCTTGATACCATTTGGAGCTTTCCATATCAGGGGCGGAAATAATCAATGGCGTCCTGGCTTCATCAATCAAAATTGAGTCCACTTCATCAACAATAACAAAGTTAAACCCTCGCTGAACCTGCTGCGACACCTCATAAACCATATTATCCCGCAAATAATCAAACCCGAATTCGTTATTAGTACCGTAAGTAATATCCGCCTCATAGGCCTCTTTTCTGGAACAAGGTTTCAAGTAATCTTCAACAACTTTAAATGCTCCCATCGCGTCCCTTTTTTCGTCTAATTGTTCACCGCCCGCTGTTTTCTGTTCATTAATATATGTTGGGTCATAAAGATACGCTGTATCGTGCACTATACATCCTGTTGACATACCAAGCGCGTGGTATATTTGTCCCATCCAAACCGTGTCACGCTTAGCTAAATAATCATTGACTGTTACCAGATGACAGCCTTTTCCTTCCAGGGCGTTTAAATAAAGAGGTAGAGTGGCAGCCAGGGTTTTCCCTTCCCCGGTTTTCATTTCAGCAATTTTCCCTTGATGCAAAACAATTCCGCCAATTAACTGACAATCAAAGTGTCGTTGATCAAGATTTCTCTTGGCCGCCTCCCGAACTTGCGCAAAGGCCTCAGGCAAAATATCGTCTAAAAACTCTCCAGCACGCAATTTCTCTTTTAACTCCTGTGTTTTAGCTTTCAGTTGCTCATTAGAAAAAGCCTCGAATTCTGATTCGAGTTGATCAATCTTATCAACCACCGGCTGGAGCTGCTTTAAATATTTCTCGTTGGCATCGCCAAAAATTTTAGCAATTATTGACATATCTTAAATTCTACACTAAAAATCGGGGTTTTTCAACCAAAAAAGGAGCTTAACTCCTCTCTGTTTAATGTTTAAGGTTTCTCCCTAAATACCGTTGAAGAAAAATGAATTTCTGGAGAATAATAGCTTGTTTTGATGTTCAGTTTTTTATATTTTTTTTCTATCTCTTTAAAACTGATCCTGTCAAAATTGATCTTTTTAGAACCGAAGGAAAAGGTATGTTCGTCAAAAGGAAAACAGCCGACAAAAGCTTTATGAACCCTGAAAAAGGGGAAAACTTTCTTAATTGTTTCCCTAGACTTTTTAGCAAATTTTTCTTTTAAATAAGCGGTCTGAAAAGCAGCCACGCCTTCTTTCTGAAGAGCTTTTAAAACATCTTTGTAAAATTCGGTTTTCCAAAGAACCAATGATGGGCCGACAGGATCGGTTGAGTCGTTAATAATAATGTCAAAGTAATTTTTATAATTCCTGACAAACTTTAATGCGTCTTCGTTAAATATCTTCAACCGCTTATCATTAAAAGCTCCGCGAGAAACCGATGGAAGATATTTTTTTGAAACCTCAATTACTTTTTTATCAATCTCAATGAGATAAATTTCTTTAACCGATTTGTGTTTTATAACTTCCCTAAGCGCTCCGCCGTCTCCGCCGCCGACAATCAAAGCTCTTTCCGGCCTTTTATGATAAAAAATGGCTGGCTGAACCAGCATTTCGTGATAAATGGCTTCGTATTTTGTTGAAAGCTGAACTAGACCGTCAAGAGCCAAAATCCGACCGAATTCTTCTGTATCAAAAATCTCGATTTTTTGGAAATTGCTTTTTCCGGAATAAATTTCTTTTTCAATGACAACGCCCCAAGTAGAGTTCGGAGACTCAGATGGCAACTTAAAGTCTTCAAAAAACCAATTTTTACCAAAAAGAAATTTCTTAATCATTTACCGAATCCCGCGCAGCGGGATGAGGTGGAAGAAGAGGATTCGTCCTCTTCGCCCGAATCCCGCGCAGCGGCACGAGGTGGAAGAAAAAAATTTATTCTTTTCCAGTAATTTTTCCTCTTGTTATTTCTTTTATCTCAACTCTTGTAGGTCTAAATTCTCTTTTAAAATATTCCAAAGCTCTACGGGGCATGCCTTTACATCCACAAGTAAAAATATCAATTGCCAAATAATTCATTTCCGGCCAGGAATGCAAGGCAATATGGCTTTCAGCCAACAAAATAACTCCGGTTATCCCTTGGGGTAAAAACTTATTTACTAAAACTTTTAAAGGAGTGTTTTTAGCTTTCTTTGCTGCGGTAATCAAAATTTTTTTTAGTTCTTTCGGGTTCTTAATATCTTTTCCATGCCAAAATTCGGCGAGCAGGTGAACGCCGGCGTATTTCTGGTTTTTCTTCTGAGGGATCCATAAAGTGGATCTCTTTGTTTTTTGAAGCATATTGCTTTGGTTAACCGCTTACACAGAAAAGCTTACAAGCTTTTCTTAGCTGACCTCGCCTAAGCTTCTTTCTAAAATACTTTGGCGGGGAAAAACAAAGAGTGAAAAAAAGCGGTTAACGGATTAAAGCCTTATTTTTAATTTTCTTTGCTCCGAAAAATTTTTTAGTAAAATCAGTGGCTTTTTTTCTCAAACAATCTGCAAGAAAAAATATTAATAAAGGCTCGGTTCCAGAGCTCGGAAAAATGACCGCTGAGCAAGCTCGTTTCTATCAGTTGGACTAAAGAATAACCTGCGGCGTGAGAATCGTCTAATGCAAACCTCTCACAAATTGGTTTACCATATCTCTTAATTTTTAGCAAGCTGCAAAGTTTTTTTGAGTATTGTAAGATTTTTTTCTTTGACCGGATAATTTTCGGGTCGCAATCCAACAAATCCAAAATTAATTCCTTCCCGTAAATTTTCTTTTTTATACTGCTAGACATTTTGATTTAATAAATTTAATAACTTATCTTATAATAACGAGTCCGAATAAAAAAAACAACCCCCCCATCACTTTTAAATCGAAACTTTTTAGATTTCGTAACGGTTTCAAAAGTGATAGGGGGGGGTCAAGAAGATTCTATTTCTTCTTCTTCTTTCTTTTTTTTGCCATGAGATTATTTTTTTTAAAGAAGATTTGACAAATAGTCGACCGCTATTTACCTTTATTACTTTATTTTTTCACTTCAAGAAATTTTGTCAAGTGTGCATAACTCAAAAATTAAAAATTAAAAGTTAAAATTAAAAATTTCTAAGATAAATACTGTATTTCTTCTTTTAAGACGACCATAAACTTCTTTTTCACCGATTTTTTTACAAAACTTATTAATTTTTTGACATCTTGTGCCTTGGCATTTCCCAAATTGACAATAAAATTGGAATGTTTCTCAGAAATTTGAGTCTGGCCAATTTTTTTACCGGTCAAGCCGGCTTGATGAATTAAAATTGCGGCTGGAATCTCTCCAACATTCTTAAAAATACTGCCCGCTGAGGGCAACCGCGGATGATGCTGCTTTCGGTAATCCAAATATTCTTTTATTTTTTTAGGATTACTCTTCCCTAATTTAATTTCTACCGAAAGAATGACTAAATTTTTTTTCTTTTTAAAAATACTGTTGCGATAACCGAATCGGCAATCCTTATTTTTAAAAATTCTAATCTTCCCGTTTTTTGTGTCAAAAACCTCAACGGTTTTGACTGCATTTTCCATGGATTTTCCAAAAGCGCCGGCATTACCGTAAACCGCTCCCTCAATAGTTCCCGGAATACCGGCCGCCCAATCCAACCCCTTGGAAACGTATAGAGACAACGATCTTCCAAATTTAATAACTACTCCTCGGTAACCTTTGTCAGAAACCAGCAGATTGCTGCCGCCGCCCAGGATAAAAAATGGCAGCTTCATTTTTTTTGCAAAATTTATCGCTCCTACTAATTCTTTTTTTGTCTTTGCTCCAAAGAAATATCTTGCCCTTCCGCCAATTCTAAAGGTAGTATGATTTCTTAGTAAAACGTTTTTTTGAAGTTTCATATTTAAAGGGCGGAGAAAAGAACTCCAATTCATAGAATTTAGTGAGTATCTCCGCCCAACTCCATATTAACAAAATAATGAAATAAAACAACACGCCTTGCTTAAGAAAGGCGTGCTGTCGAATAGGAGTCTTGGACTCACTAAATTCTGTTTTTATATTAGCAAATTAAATAATTTCTGTCAACCCCCTCCTAAAATCTAATTAGGCGCAGGAACCAAGGACGTCGCCCATCCGGGATTAATTTCAATTGCTTCCTTAATTTTTCTTTCGGCTAGCTCATCATCTTCCATAATTTGGGCTATTCGAACAACTATAAGATGAGACTGCAAAAGATTCGGCTCCAGCGTTACCGCTTTCTCGGCTAAAGAAAGGGCTTCATCAAATTTTCCCTGATAGAGCCGGGCTTGAGCTAATGACCAGTAGCCCTGCTGATTGGTCGGGCTAACTTCTATTGCTTTTTCCAGAACCCTTTCTGCTTGAGAAATTTTCGTCTGATCGATTAAAACGGCGTAAGAATTATAAAGCTGACCCAATCTTAAATAAGAACGGAAGTCCAGCGGCGATTCTTTTACGCTTTTTTCCAGTTCTTCAATAACAAAATCAAGCTCTTTTTTGAAGTTTTCAGCCGACACTTGCCTTACCTGTTCGCTCTGGGCAAATTCCAGGGTGGTCTGGCCGAAGAATTCTCTTATCTGATATTTTCCCAAAGGAGAACTTTCCAAGGATTTTTTATATAAATCCAAGCGCTCCTCTGAGGCCGCCGGCGCCCTCAGGGCGGCAGTAGCACAGTAAGAAGTTTTCAGGGGTTGGATTATAAAGTAAATAAAGGCCGGGATAAATAAAATTAAAAATACGGAGAGAAACCAGGGCTTTGGAGAAATAAATTTTTCAGGAGCAGCCATTTCTCTTGGAGCGATCATACTAGCGATAAAGCCCAAAACCAAAAAGAACATCAAATAACTGGAAACCATATCAAAGACAGTCAAGTTCTGAACAGAATAAGCTATTAAAACAACACTGAAAATTCCGGTTGTCCAAAAACTTACTCCCCTATCTGAAATTTTTATTTTTTGTGTATTATTTTCAAAATTATTTCCGAGAGATCTTTCGGAGTTATCCGAAGCAGACGAGGTAGACAGGGTAAAATATTTTTTCCATAAGAGATAAAAAATGGCCAGAAAAAGCCCGAGATAGCTTAGTATTCCCAAAATACCCGTGCTTACTAAGGTATCAAGAATAATGTTGTGAGCCCGGTCAAACCAAATCTCTCCCCCACATACCGGTAAAAACATACAAGGATTAAAATTTTTAATAAAAACAAATTCAAAATTCTCCGGGCCCCAACCCAAAAGAGGTCTCTCCAAAAATCCATTCCAGGCCTTTTCCCAAACGACCAATCTGGCATAACTCGCCTTCTCCACGAACCAATTGTGAATAAAGTTATCTGGCTGAAAAATATAAAAAGCACCTATTAAAAAAGCTATTAAAATTACCGCTAAGCTGATCTTACCTAAAATATTCAAGTAACGTTTTTGAATACCAAAGGACAAATAAAGTAAAAATAGCAAAGCTAATCCAGCCAGGATCGAATAAGTGGCCGCTCTGGCATTGATGGAAAATACAGCATAAAACATTATTACTGAAGCTACCGCAGAATAAATTTTAAAATACCTACTTTGCGAACTCAGAAATAACCAGAGGGCTAAGAAAATATTAAACAACAAATAAGTCCCTAAAAAAGAACTATTACCAATGGTCGCCCCGCCTCTCATGGCTGGGTTATCTGCGAAAAAAGCAATAAAACTCAAAATTAGCCCGATAAAAGTTGAAAGAAAAAAGATTTTGAACCAATCGGATTTTCGAAAAACCGAGGAGGTCACCAAGAAAAAAGCAAAAAGATGAAACCACATTAAAAGACCAGTCATTCTTTCTGGTTTCGACCAGAAACTATAAGAAGGATTCTCGCCGAAAAGAGTACTTAGAGTCAGAATAAGTAAAAATACAATTAGGGCAATTAATAAAGGATTTCTCCGAGGACGATATTGAGGGAAGTAAAAAATTAAAAACAGCCAGGTAAAGAAAATAACCTGAACAAGACCCATAAAATATAAGCTTTTCGGGCTGACAAAGGGAAAGAAAAAACTCCCATTCATAATCAAGGGAGTAAATAAAGCTAAGCAAGTCATTGTTGCAATAATAAAAAGGCATAGTCCTTCCAGGTGAGTTTTGGGCCTAAGCTGTCTTTCTCTTTGGTCCTCACCAAGACTTTGACTGGCAAACCTCTCTCTTTTTTCTCTAGATCTTTTCCCCATAATGCTTTTATTTTATTATATTACCTTGATTGAATCAAGATTTTACTCAAAATCTTCCAATTATTTTTCAGGAAAGAATAAATAAGACCTATTTTTTAATTTTTAAAAAATTAGGCCCGCCGGCCAGAAGTCTGGCGTTTTTTATATAGATATTCTTCTAAAAATTTTGGCTTTGGAATATAAGTATAGAAAAGTTTAAGATAATTTTTAAAAAGAGCTTTTTTATAATGAGGGTATTTATTTCTATAAGAATGAATGATAGAAATAAAGACTTTAGTTCTAGACCTACGAATCTCGGCTATGTTATTTTTTAAAGATGGGGTTCTGTACTTAATTAAATATTCTGGTAAATTATAAAACTTTCCGATAGTACCTAATTTTAACCACAAATCAAAATCCTCATCTTCAGGTAATGTATCATCGTAGCCACCAAACTTCATTGCAGCATCAATCAAAAACATCACACTAGAATGAATAAACGGATTTCGGGATAGAATGCACTGGCGAATTTCTTCATCTTTTTCTGGAGGTAGATATCTATAGAGTTCTTTGCCATCTCTATCAACAAATATCGCTCCACTCCCCATTAATAGATATTCAGGGTTTTTTTCTAAAAACTTAACTTGTTTTTCTAATTTTTGAGGGCCCCAAATGTCATCATCATCAATCCGAGCAACGTATTTTCCCCCGGACTTTTTTAGCCCTTGATTCAAGCATTTGCGGAACCCCAGTTTTACTCCGTTCTCAAAATATTTAATCCTTGGATCTTTCTGGACATAATTATTAATAATTTTTTTAGTGCCTTTATCTATCGGAGGGTCTGTAATAATCAATAACTCCCAATCCTTAAAAGTCTGTTCTGATACACTCTTAATTGCTTCGGGAAGAAAAGTGGGCCTGTCATGGGTAGACAAAATAATACTTATTGTGGGCATATTAGTAAAAAATAAAAAACTTAGTTTTTGGAAGCAATCAGATAATTAGCAAAACCGGTAATATCATAAAATATACCGGCATCAACACGCTTTAATCTAAATAATGAACCTAAAATATATACTGGCAGGAAAACAATTCTCTTTACTGATCTTCTGACGCCTGATTTAATAATGGAAAGTTCATTTTTTTTCAAAAAATCTTCTATATTCTTAAGGGGATATATTTTAATATGAGTCGGGTCGCTATAAAAATTCAGGCCTATTCCCAAGTTTGGTAAACGAGTACTCCAGGGCGAGGGAGTTTCAACGTAAATTATTCCTCCTTTTTTAAGTTTTGGGAGCAAACTTAAAAGGACATCTTTGCCATCTTTCAGGTGCTCAATAGTATGGCTAAGAATTAAGCAATCAAAAAACTCATCTGGAATTATATCTAATCTCTTTAAATTAGAATTAAGATCCACTTCGTAAAAAGCTTCCATAGCTTTAAAATCCTCGGGGCTATTCTTATAGTTTTTGTCTCTATCTAATCCGTAATACTTACAGCTTGGATAATATTTTTTTGTCCTTGACGCCGAGTGATTCCCACAACCAATATCCAATACTCTAGCCGATGGCTCGGAGAGCCATTTATTAAGCAAATCATATCTTACCGGTTTTTCTAAATATTTTCCCAGCATTTTTATTTTTCTAATAATTCCTCATATATTTTTTCATACCGGCAGGCTGTCTCATTGATGGTAAAGTATTTTTCGAATCGGCTGCGAGCATTATTTGTCATTTTTGAGGCAATTTCAGGATTTTTATAAATTTTAATAATAGCTTCGGCTAAAGCTTGAGGATTTTGGGACGGGACTAAAATACCCGAGATGCTATCTTCAATTATTTCTGGAACCCCGCCCACTCTGGTAGCAACAACAGGTATCCTTAATGCCATAGCTTCTAATAAAACTGCCGGTAATCCCTCGGTTAAGGAAGGCAGGACTATTAAATTAAAGACTTGGTAAGCGTCTGCTATATTCTCCACATAATCACAAAATATTACATGATTTTGTAAATTCAGAAATTTAACCTGATTCTCCAGATTATTTTTTGATGGCCCCTTACCGATAATTAGAAATTTTACTTCAGGATAATCTTGAACTATTATTTTAGCAGCTTTAATAAGAACAGAAAGACCCTTCCGAGGCTTCAAATTAGCCAATGTTCCTATTATAAAATTGTTTGAGTGTAAACTAAGATTTTGAAAGAGTTTTTCTCTACCCAAATTACTCTTTTTTAACGAATTTTCATTGATGCCGCTATAAATAACCCTTATTTTTCTTTCTGGAAAACTGAGGCATAAAAGGCCTTCTTTCGCATTTTTGGAAATCGCTACTATAATATCCTCGCCAAAAAAAGAAAATATCCAGCGAAAAAAATTCATAATACCGCCGATTACCTGCCCGTAATCTAAAGGGATATCTTGCGTAGGATTATGAAGAACAGTAGCTAAAATGCCTTTGCATTTTGCAATTTTTCCTGCCAAGCTTCCGTAAATTTCGGGTCTGAATCCAAAATTGTGCAGAATATCAATTCCTTCATCCTTTATAATACGGCTTAGCTTCAAAATTACTGATAAGTCAAACAGGAAAAGCATATCAAGCTCGATTACTTTAATACCTTCTCTTTCTGCTTCTTCCTTTGCCAAAGAATCCGCCTTTCGCATACTGCAAATAATAGGATCGAATTTTGAACGATCTAACGATTTGGTAAGATTTAAAACTCCCCTGCCGGGGCTGACAATATTTAAAGTTGGAAGCAAAAAGAGAATTTTTATTTTTCCTGATTCTCTTTTCATTTTTCTACGTTTTTTTGAACCCAAAAATAGGTTCTTTTTAATCCTTCCTCCAGACTTACTTCTGGTTCCCAGTTTAACAATTGCCTGGCTCTGGTTATGTCTGCCGTCCGGGAAATGGGCCCAACAGGTTTTGTTGTATCATACCTCGATTCAATATTTTTCCCCGAAATCTTAATCACTTCTTTGGCTATTTCTCTAATTAAACTTCCTTTACCGGAGCCAATGTTAACGGTAAGAGGATAATTTTCTGAGATTTTCTCTTCCATTCTAATCAAGCTTTTGACGCAGTCTTCAACATAAACATAGTCTCTACTTTGTCTTCCATCTCCCCAGATCACAAATTCTTTCTTGGGATAATTGATCGCTTTGCGGATTAAATCAGAGATGGCATGAGATCTCTCGTCTAGAGGCTCGTTTATACCATAAGCATTAAAAATTCTGACTATTCCCATCCTTGTCTCTTTCATTAAATTAAGCTGAATTTCTGCCAAGAGTTTTGCCAAGCCGTAACCGCCGTCGGGATTGATGGAAGTTTTGAATTTAAACCTTGGATCTTTTACTATTGATTCCACCGCCAGTTCGTCCTCGATAAATAAAGCGTCTGATGAAAACTGTTTATCCAAAGGATAAACGGCCGAACTTGAGGTGTATATTATTTTTTTTATTTCTTTCTCTACACAGGCGCGAAAAACGTTAGCATCAATAGCTAAGTTTTCTTGAAGAGTTAAAAGCTCGGCAGCCTCACTACCATGAAGGTACCTTATTCCTCCAATGCGAGCTGCCAGATGAAAAATAATATCGCCGTCCTTTAAAGCATCTGCTGTTTGATGGTAATCAGTAAGATCTATTTTTCTTACTTCGAAATCAGAAGGTTCAAGCCCTAAACTCGATAAATTTTCCATACTTCCCGAAGAAAAATCATCTACAATAACTACTTTTCTGCCCCCTTCTATAAGTTTTTTTACCAAATGACTTCCTATAAAACCGGCGCCACCGGTAACTATAGTTTTCATATATATTATTTATTTTTCTGTAATATTCTCTGGCAGGCGATTCTGACAGCTTCATCGGAACTGTGCTTTGGCTGCCAGCCGAGTTCTTTCATTTTATCAATGCTAAAATGGATAACCGGCACATCTCCAATCCATCCTCTTTTCCCCCCTGTATATTTAAAATTAACATTTTTTAACCCCATCTCTTCAATCACAATTTCTGCCAACCTGTCCACCGATGTGAAATTTCCGCAACCCAGATTGAAAACATCATATTGTTTATCTGAAGCTTCAAATTTCGCGTTCTCAAATGCATAGAACATTCCCTCAATACAACCTTCTACTAAAAAGAAAGGTTTTTCCTGTTTCCCATCACCCAGAATTTCGAGCTCTCTTGGGTTTTTTCTTAATTTTCGGATGAAATCGAAAATAACCCCATGGTTCATCCCTCCTCCTACTACGTTGGCAAACCTAAAAATCCAGGTCTTAATTTTAAAAAGGTGAGAATAAGCGCTCATTAATCCCTCGCCAGCCAGTTTCCCTGCTCCATAAAGAGAAATTGGCAGTAAAGGTCCGAAACTTTCAGAAAGGGTTGTTTTCCCGGTATCTCCATAAACGCAGGCACTGGAGGTAAAAAGAATTTTATTAAGACCTGTTTGCTTCATCGCCTCCAGAATATTCTTGGTTGCAATCGTGCAGTTTCTCAGGTCTATATCGGTCGTTTTGTTTCCCCCCGGAATATCGGTATTGGCTCCAAGGTGCCATATGACCTCCTGATCTTCTATAGATTTTTTCAGAGTATCAAAATCGAGCAAATCTGCCTTAATAAACTTGAAATTTTCTTCTCCGGAATACTTTTTAATATTTTCACCCGATGCCAAAGATAAATTGTCATAAACCGTTACATTCTTTCCTTCTTTAAGTAATTTCCCCACTAAATGGGAACCGATAAACCCTGCTCCACCGGTAATAAAATGATTTTTAAGATTTTCTTTTTGATTGTTGCTCATCTTAATGTAATTATTTTATTTTTTATTACTTTTGTTAACCTTTTTATAAATTTGCTTATTAAAAAATATATTTTTAAATTGCCGGTTTACCGGACGTACTAACTGTTTAAGCGGGGAAAAAGAATACAAATAATAAAGCCAACCGAGCAGATATCCTTTCCAGAAATCAGGGTAATCCTTGCGGTATTTTTTTCTTAGCTCAAGGTTAGCTTTCAAGTTCTTTTTCTTGTACCAAAGAGTGCGACTTTCCTGGCTCCACAAAGAGCAAATGAGGTATTCGGGAAAACTATAAAATTTGCCGATTTTCCCCATTCTAAACCATAAATCCCAATCTTCGGACGCGTAACCCAAGTTAGTATTGTAGCCGCCGACCAATTCCCACCCTTCTTTTCTGAACATTACGGCCGAGTGAGGAAGCAAACAGTCGAAAAGCATAATCTTTTTAATTCCTTCGTCTTTTTCAGGAAGTAAACGCCGACAAACTTCCCTGCCTGCATCGTCTATATTTATTACTCCTCCGCTGACCAGGATATAATCAGGGTGTTCTTCCAAAAAATTTACCTGCTTTTCTAGTTTTTTAGGATCGGGCCAAAAGTCGTCATCATCCAAAATAGCAATATAATCCCCTTTTGATATTTTAATGCCATTATTAAGACCTTCTGAGCGATGTTTATCTTTTTTGTAAATCCATTGAACCCTTGGATCGGCAAGATAGGAATGGACCACTTCTTTGGTGTTATCGGTTGAGCCACCGTCCATAATGAGAAGCTCAAAATTTTTATAGGTCTGATTTAAGACGCTTTCAATTGCTTTACCGATATATTTAGCTCCGTTTTTGGTAGCGACAATTATACTGACTAAATTATTTCTGCTTTCCATATCATTTTTCTTTGTTTAAAACTTCTTTATAAACTTCTAATATTCGCTGAGCAACCTTGTCCCAGGAATATTCTTGGGCCGTTTTTAAAGCCCTTTCTCTCATTTTAGTTCTCAAATCTGTGTTGTTCACTAAAATATTAATTTTTTCTGCTATCTCTTGAGGATCTCGGGGATTATTTAATAATAATCCCTCCTGTCCTTCTTTTATTACTTCGGCAGATCCTGCTTCCCGGGAAATAATTACGGGTAGCCCCGTTGCCATTGCCTCTAAGGTTGTAATCCCGAAGGGTTCGTAGGTAGTAGGAAAAACATAAATATCGGCTGCTGAGTAATAATCCTTTATTTCCGGAACAAAGCCGGTAAAAATAACTCTATCTGAAACCCCTGAGTTACTGGCTAATTCTTTATACACTCTGGGGTTTTCTTCCCCCACCGCGAGTAGTTTCACGTTACTCCCGACTGACGGAAGGGCCTCAATTACATATTTTAACCCCTTTCTTTTAAATTCATATCCAGAAAGTATTAGACAGATATCATTTTCCCCTATTTTATATTTCTTTCGGATTTCTGTTCTTTTTTGGGGATTTAACTTAAATTTATCTAAATTCGCTCCAAAAGGGATGACTGTTATTTTTTCTTCAGAAACCTTATAATTCCCTAAAATACCCCTTTTAAGAAATTCTGAGGCAACAATAATCTTTTTACTGTCTTTTTCTAAAACTCTTTTTTCTATCGCCAATAGTACTCTGTTTTTCGGTAAGATATGCCGCCAAATTTTACGTAATAAATATTTAGGATAAGACGATTCTTGTTCCAAAATTTGGTTAGCAGTCTTCAGCCATATTTTATAACAACTATGCAAAACAAGCACGTCGCAAAAAAAAGATTCCCAGGTATTTGAGTGAATAATATCCAATTTGAGTCTATCTTTTAAGTCTTTACTGTATTTTGCATTAAGATATGCGTTTATTAATATCTGGAGCCAATAAGGTTTTTTTATAACTTTTTTCTTGTGAATAATTAAACCCGGAATATTATAATACTCATTTAAAGATAAATCGGTGGTAGAGGTAAGGAGATGAACCTCATGTTGTTTCGTAAAATATTTCGCTAATTCGACCACAAATATCTCATCTCCCACGCGTTTTGTAAAATTATTTGAAATTAATAATATCTTCATTTCTTAAATTGTTATAACGACATCCTTATGAAAAACCTTTGTTTTAAACCCTTTTTCATTTAAAAATTGAGTTACTTCCTTTATCTGTGAAGGGTAGTGCTCGGCAGCTATAATTATCTTCATATCTGGATTATCTCTCAAGGTTTTTTCCGCTCCCTTTAGAATAGGAATCTCAGCTCCTTCGGTGTCAATTTTCATTATATCTATTTTTCTAATATCTAATTCTTTAAGTAGTTTATCTAGGGTTTCTACTTGTACGCTCGTGTAGGAATTCTTGTTTTCCGGGATAATTAAAGAATGCCCTCCAGAACCCGAAGCACTAAGATATAATTTTTCGGAACCCTCATGGTCAGTTAGGGCTATATTTATAGGAGTTACATTTTGCAAATTATTTAACTTTATATTCTCTAAAAGCTGCTTATAATTTTCGGGTTCTGGCTCGACAGCAATTACTTTTCCAATATTGCCTACTTTTTCTGCAACTAAAACCGTATAAACACCGATGTTGGCGCCTATATCGATAACGTTCATTCCTTTTGTAATTGACCGATGGCAGTATTTATCTTCTCCTAGTATTTCAAAATAGGGTCCGTAACTTGACATACTAGAAGGAATTATTATCTTACTTTTAAAAAGATAAGAAATTAACAGGGTCGCTGACGGACAAAAAAGGCTTACAAAATTATCACAAATATCGTACCCCCTTTCAGCTCCCAATATCAATCTGATTAAAGGATACAATAAAGCAAAAGTTAATAAATCTACTAACTTTATCTTAATAAATCTTAAGGGGGAGCGAATCTTTATTAGATTTAATAAAACTAAAAACTTAGTTTTAATATTTCCCAACCACCCCTTAACGCTACTGACTTTAGGGAAATACTTATCTTTCTTTTGAATTTTATCTTTCATTTTTAATAAAACTTTAAATCTAAGTTGTCACAACTATATCTCTTGACGAGACTTTTGCCTTAAACCCTTTTTCTTCTAAAAATTTACATACTTCTTTTACTTGCGTAGGATAATGATAACTGGCTACTATTGATTTTATACTCGGATTATCTTTTAATGTCTTTTCTGCGCCTTTAAGAATGGGGATTTCGGCGCCCTCAGCGTCAATTTTAATTATATCTATTTTCTCTATACCTAACTCCTGAACTAATTTATCTATTGTGGTTACTGGAATATTAATATAATGATTATTATCTCCGTGAAAAACTAAAGAATGACCAGCAAAAGAAGAGGAAAGATATAGCTTTTCAATCCCTTCGTGGTCCGTCAAGGCCATATTCTTAGGAATTACATTTTTAAAATTATTTAATTCTATATTCTTAAAAAGCAATTTGTAATTACTTGGCTCTGGTTCAATGGCGATTACTTTTCCCTTTTCGCCCACTTTTTCTGCAACAAGTATAGTATAAATTCCCCCATGCGCTCCTATATCAATAACATTCATCCCTTTTTTTAATAATTCGGTAAAATAGCCATTATATATATACTTCATAATAAATTTCAAAATCTGAAAGGTTACGTATTATTGTTTCGCTTTTTAACAGAGGTGGAAGAGACAAAATCACTGGAAAAAAATAAATATTAAGAAAAGAGTGGCAAATTTTTTGAGCCCTTTTCTCTCCAAATATAATTCGTGGTAAAGGATAAATTAAGCTATAAACTAATGACCACCATATTTGCATCCCGACAGATCGAAAAGAATATCTAAAATGTATCATCTTCAGTATATTAAAAAATTCTAATAATCTATTACGTAGCCATCCATCTTTAAAAGATTTTATCCTTAAAATAGTCATTTTCCTGAATTTTATCTTTTGTTTTTTTTATTTTTAATAAACTTTTAAATCTATATTGTCACAACTACACCTCCCGATGAAACCTTGGTCTTAAAGTCTATTCCATTTAAAAATTGACATACTTCTTTAATCTCGGAGGGATAATGATAACTGGCTACAATAATTTTCGCATTAGGATTAGCTTTCAGTGTTTTTCTTGCTCCTTTTAAGATAGGTATTTCGGCGCCCTCGGCATCAATTTTAATTATATCTACCCTATTGAAGTTTAACTCTTCAAGTAATTTATCTAATGTTTTTACTTGTATCTCTATGGAGATTATTTCATCTCCTTTGGATAATAGCGAATGACTACCGGCATCAGGAGAAATATATAACTTCTCGGAGGCCTCGTGGTCTGTTAGGGCTATATTTATAGGAATTACATTTTGAAAATTATTTAATTTTATATTATCCAAAAGCTTCTTATAATTTTCGGCTTCCGGCTCAACAGCAATTACTTTTCCATCCTTACCCGCCTTTTCTGCAGCCAAAACTGTGTACACTCCGATATTAGCCCCTATGTCAACAATTTTCATTCCCGCTCTCAATATTTTTTGACAATATACATCTCCAAAATATATCTCTGAATAATACCCGAAATCTGTCTCACGGATTTTTATCTTACTTCTTAACGGATGCGGAAGAAATATAATAGTTGAAAAATGTTGAGAATGATTTTTTAAAAAACTATTACAAAAACTATAGCATTTTTTCCCTCCTAATATAATTCTTGATACAGGAAAAATTAAGCTATTAGTGAATAGAAGTAATGCTTGAGTTTTAATGGCTTGGAAAGAGTATCTGCGGTAGTATTTTATCATCTTTAGCAAACCTAAAAAATTCAAAAGCTGAAATTTTAACCAACTGACAGTGCTAGAGATTTTTGGAAAATTGCTATTCATTTTTTTGATTCTTTTCTTTCATTTGTGATTCAATAAATTTGATATTCATTTTGTTGTTACAATTCCCCATCTTAAAGCCTTTGTTTAAGAGACCTCTTTTGTTTAAAAATTGACATACTTCTTTAATCTCGGGGGCCAAAAGTTTGCTTGAGACTATTTAAAAGTTGAGGTGAAATCCGCCTTAAAGTACCGGTAAAAAGACTAGCTAGATTACCAATTACGAACTCTATAACATATAAATACAGAAGTTTACTTTTTATTAATTTTCTTAAATAATTCAGGTTCAATGATATACTTTTAAATTCATATTTTGGATTCATTGCGGATTTCAATTTTTTTAAATTTATGTTGTGCTTGGCAAGTTTAAATCTACCATCAACAATCTCGGAATATGGGTCCTTATTGTATAGTTCATATTCTGCCGGTGTCAATTTGGGGAAAACATAGTCTTCATACATTTTTGTGCCCACGATGGGTACGGTTATCGATGTCCCCACAAGCGAGGGTTTTATCTCTTTTAATAATTTCTTGGTAAGCATAACATCTTCCTCTGTTTCTTTCGGCAAATTAATCATAATATTCGCCCAAGTTCGTATATTATTCTCTCTACATAACCTAAAAGCTGTTTTAATCTGTTCCACGGTTATTCCTTTATTTATTTCTTTTAACATAGCCGGAGAACCCGATTCTACGCCAAAATCAAGTTGCATAAGACCAGCTTTTTTCATTAATTTCAATAGTTCTCCGTCGGTCACAAAATTAACCCGGGTTTCTGCCCCCCATACTAAATTTAATTTTTTTTCAATTAGTTTTTCGCAAAATTCAACGGTGCGTTCTTTGGATACCATAAAGCAGTCATCGATAACGTAAAAGCCGTCTATTTTATATTTTGACACCAGCAATTCAATTTCTTTGATTACTTGATCTATTGGACGAAAGCGAATTAAGGCAGAAAATTTATTTTTTGACCTAAGATAATTAGCGGCACAAAAAGTACAACTATAAGGACAACCCCTGCTAGTGACAACTTGGGTACCTGATAACAATAAATATCTAATATGGTCGGTACATGGTCTGACATAAAATTCCATATTAATCTTATCGTAATCTGGTATTGGGAATTGGCTCAGGTCTTCTTCAACATTGCAAGGTCCTGCAAACTCCATTTTATTGTTTTGGAGGTAGGCAACCCCCTCTATTTCTTTAATAGAATCTTTATTTTTTAGTGCCTTACTCAGTGCCAGTAACGGTTTTTCTCCTTCGCCGATTACGGCAAAATCAACAGGACTTCCGGGAAAAATAAATTCTTGGGGTTTTAAGGTAGCATGAATACCACCAATAACAATGGGGATATTTGTATTTTTTTTAATAACCCGAGCTAATTCCATTACAGAATTATATTCTGAGGTATAGCAAGGTAGTCCAATTAATAAAGGATTCTCATCGCTAATAGTTTTTAAGACAGTCTCAGTGTATCTATTTTTAAATTCCTCTTCTTTTTCCTTCCCGATTATTCTCTCAATTGCGGGAATTTGGCTTTTTAATTTTAAATCAATAATTTTTGTAGAAATACCATTTGCTTCCAAATAAGAAGATAAACATAATAAAGCGTGCGGGACAACTCTCCAGGGAGCCCTAGCTATAGGAGATATTAAAATTACATCAGACGTTTTATTTCTTTGTGAAGACATAATATCACTAATAATTATGCACGACAGAGGCTGTCTCAATTATTCCGTATCTTTTTCTGACCCAAATTTCTGCCATTTCATAAACTCCAAAAAAGATAGCGGCGTAAAACATAGCTCCAAAGAGAGTGTTCCTGAAAAAAGGAAGGGCCATCAAATAACATTGAATTATTCCGGAAAGAGTTTTGGCATACCAGGAAGTAAAATACCAGACGGCAAAATTAGTTATAAGAAAGAATAAAACTGCACATAAAATAGAGCTTCCTAAAATTGTCTGCCATTTTTTATGCTTTTTTAACCAAAATCCCAAAATAACACACAAAAGAAAGCTTCCGTATACAAAAACCATTAAACTAAATTCATAATAGCCGATAAATATATCAGAGATTACCATCGCCGCCATGGGAAGAATAAAAGCCATCTTTCTTGAAAAATAAACGCCCCCGAACAGGGCAATTGCTAAAATTGGAGTAAGGTTTGGAGGATGAGGAAGAAGTCTTAAACTAACTCCTATCAAAATTAAGATTAAGGCAATTAAAAATTCTAAAATTTTTCCTTCTTTAGAGAGAATAATTTTTGACATAAATATTTAAAATGGTGATGTTTCAAATTTAAATTCTACCTTATCTCCTAATTTTATTTCTTTTTTATCGGCAGCAACCATGGGAAGTTCTCCATTAACATAAAACATCCAGTATTTTCCATCTTGACCATTTTCTTTATCTCCAACGGCCTCAATAAAAATTCCGACATCATAACTTTTTGTTCTTAATAATATATTTAATTCCTCCGTTTTATTTTTTAATAAATCAAAGGCGGTTATTCCTTCTCGAAATTCAACTTCAAAGGTTTTTGGCATCCCCTCACTATCATCAATAACCAATGAAACTGTTTCTTTTTTAAGATTTTCCTGAGGAATTCCAATTTTTTCTTGGAAAATAAGCTGCTCGAATCCATCAGAAAATATTATCCAGCCGCCAATAATTATCATTATTGCTATTAAAAATCCAACAAGAATATTTTTTCTCTTCATAAAAAAATTTTATCATAAAAACAAAGCAGGGACAAGACTAATCTTTCCCTGTTTTTTGCCGTCAGAAATTAAGCTTAGGTCAATTTTAAACCTCTTCTATTTCAACTTTCTCGCCATTTAATTTAACGTCCAGCAAAACTTTTGGCTGAAAGCCCATTCTTTGAAGTTCTCGCATTCCGCCATAATCGACCTTGCTAAAGATAGCTCCAATATCTTCGATTTTTGCTCCGGCTTTTTTGATTCCTTCAATTAAAGAAAATATTGTTCCACCGGTAGAAATCAAATCATCAATTATTAAAATCCTCTCTTCTTTTTTAATATTATTGATATGAAGTGCTCCATTTTCATAGCCGCAAATATAGTCAACCGAAATTTCATCAAACGTCCCCTTTTTTCTTTTGGTGGCAATTACCAGAGGAAGAGAAGTTTTTAAAGAAATCACAGTGGATATCGGAACTCCCATGGTCTCGGCAGTCAAGATCTTGGTAACATTTTTCAAATTCAATTTTTTAATTAATCTCTCGGCACAATCGTCTAAAATAGCCGGTTCCAGGGCTGGCTCCTGTTCCGTAATAGCATTAAGAATATAGCGGTAGTCCCCTTTTCTGATTATCCTGGCATTCCTCAACTGGGTTTTTAACAGCTCCAAACTCATAAATTATTATTGATTTTCCAGTTGTTCCATTGATTTTTTGGCGTCTTCTATAAATTGAGTTACTGTTTCTTTGGTTCGGGCGGAAGATAAGCATTTGGCGAGAACATTGGGCGGAGTGGTTAAAATATGAGCTCCGCTTCTTGACCAAAATTCAACATTTTCCGGACTTCTAACTGACCCCACAATTATTTCTACCCCTTGAAATTTATGAAAATCCAGCCAGGACCGAAGATTTCTTAATACTTTTAAGGCCTGTTCTACCCCATGTTCTTCGGAAATTCTCCCGGCAAAAACACTAATAAAACTGAACTTCGGTTTCTGAACAGCTTTTTCAATCCCGCTGTAAAGAGCTCGGGCAGCCAAAATTGCTTGATTAAAGGTAGTCATAGTGGTCACATTTATCGAAATTCCTTCCCTAGTTAACTGATAAATGGCCGGCAAAAGAGATTCTCCCTGGCGACCGGTAATGGTAACCTTGATAACTACATTTTCTGCCAGCTTACTGTATTCTCTGGCCTGGGAAAGCACTTCTTCAAAATTGTCTGAAATCACTTCGGCACTAACCGGTAAGGGTTTAATAAGGTTGGCAATTTCAATTGTTCTTTGTTTTATTCCTTCCAACCCTCCCTGGACGCCGCATTTTAAACAAATAGTGGGATTGGTGGTTACTCCCTGGCAAATTCCCCAGGAGAGATATTTTTTTATCTCTTCTAAGTCTGCAGAATCAATAAATATTTTCATATTTTTAATTATTTTTTTTAATAATTTTTACTGCTTCTAATAAATTTTTTGCAATGAAATCCGGCCTAATTTTATTACTATTCATCGCTTCCCACAAATATGCCTTTTTCGTTCCTAAGAAGATTGTCTTACAGCCGGCCGCCTTGCCTGCCTGTATATCAGTTAACCCATCACCAATCATAAAAGATTTTTTCAGGTTAAAGTTCAACTCTCTGGCTGCTCGCAACAAGAGCCCAGGTCTTGGCTTACGGCAACCACAGATCTTAAGATATTTTTTTACTTTAACTTGGACTCTGTCGGGATGATGAAAACAATAATATATTCCGTCCAAAAAAGTTCCTCTCCTTTTCAGTTCCCTTTTTATTTTATCGTCAATTTTTTTAAAAAGCTCCTGGCTCGTCTTTCCTTTGGCAATTATCGGCTGATTTGAAGCCACCACTACCAGAAAACCCATTTCCCTGAAAAGCTCAATCGCCCTGTCTGCCCCTTTTAATATTTTTAACTCTTTAGGATTGAGTGGTGAATCAATAGTTCCAAATCGCGGATTATAAACCATTTCGTTTATCACTCCGTCCCTGTCTAAAATTATAGCCTTTTTTAATTTAAGCCTCTTTAATGTTTTCATCTGGAATTTGGGCTAAAAAATTGGCAATAAGATGGTCAACTACCAACTGGAAATCTTCTGTGTGGGCAGTAACTTTTGAGGGGTCAAGAGTAGGAACTAAAACATAAGCGTCGGCTTTTTGGGCAGTAATCCCTGTATCCTTACCCACAACTCCCACAACTTTAGCCCCGATCTCTTTGGCAAAATCTATGGCTAAAACCAAATTTTTAGAAACCGTTTCGGTTCCTCCACCAACCGAATAGATAAAAAGGCAGTCCCTAGGAGTTAATTTATGCATTTCCAACTGCCGTTTAAAAATTGAATCCCATCCTTCGTCGTTAACCAGAGCAGTCAAAACCCCTACGTTATCGCTTAAACAAACCGTGGGTATTCTGGCGATTTTATTAAAATCGTTAGCAGCGTGAGAGCCGGTAGCTGCTCCTCCGCCCACTCCCAAGAAAAAAACTCTGCCGCCTCGCCCCCTGACTTCCGCTAAAATATTAATAACTTTCCCAACCGATTGATGGTCAATCTTTTGGGCTATTTCGGCAGTTTCTTTAAGATATTTATTTATATATTCTGAATGATCCATATTTAGACAAAATCAGCAATAACCTTTACCCCTTCCAAGTCAAAACGAAACGACTCTTCTCTTAAGCCTTCGGTCGTCAGTGCTTTTCTTAATTTATCTTTTTGGTCTTCGCAATAAAATACGAAAAAACCTCCGCCCCCTGCACCGATTAGTTTTCCTCCAATGGCTCCGTTCTCTTTGGCAATTTCATACCAGCGGTTAATTTGAGGGTCAGAAGTTCCTTTTCTTCTTATTTTCTCCTGCCAGTGTAAATCTAATAATTGTCCGAATTGACGAAAATCATTATTAGCTAAAGCTGTCCTAATCTCTCTGCCAATTTCTTTTACTCGATGGAGATTTTCAATCATTTCTTTTTCGCCTTTCTGAGTGTGTTCGGCTTGAATTTTTAATGGCTCACGGGATTCTCTTCTTAAGCCAGTATAGAACACTAAAAGATTATTTTCTAATTCTCGTAATGTCTCTGGTGCAATTTTTTTAGGATAAAGAGGGTTAACCGTAACTTTACCATCTTTGGCGGCTAAAAAAGAAGCTATTCCTCCATAAGTTGCAATATATTCATCTTGTTTACCGGAGGGTTCCTTCAAGCGATTTATTGCAATATCACAGGCCTGCTCAGCTATTTCTTTTCTCGTAGGTAAATCATTGGGGGTTGTATTCCGCAAATATGCATGAAGTGCGGTAAGTAAAGCAACAGTGAAACTACCAGAAGCCCCCAACCCAGTATTAGAAGGAACATCAGCAATAGACACAATTTCCAACCCCCCGTCTATTCCTAATATTTTAAGAGCTTCCCTAACAATAGGATGCTGAACCTGCTCTGGTCTATCTACTTCCTCGGTTTTGGAATAACTTACCCTTAAAGTATTTTCAAATCTTTTGTTAACGGCAATGTAAATATATTTATTAATGGCAGCCGAAGTCCATTCTCCCCCATATAAAGAATAATAAGAAGGTAAATCTGTGCCCCCTCCGCCAATGGATATTCTTACCGGTGCTCGAACAATAATCATAGATTTAATATAACATATTCTAAATTTTTTGCAAGTCATCCCTCCTAGGGACAACGTTTTGCATATTCTTTAAATTCCGTTAAACCGTCGCTTGAACCAATTTGATAAAATCTTCTTTCGGCTGGATAAGCCAAAAGTTGTTTTTTCTTTATTAGTATCTGAGAAAGTTTTGATAAATCATAAACCTGATTCTTGGGGACAAATTTTAAAGCTTCTTTTTTAAAAATACTTACGCCGTAATCAATATATTTCATTCTCCTGGTCTTATTTTTTTTACTGTAAGCTTCAACCAAATTTCCTTTAACTTCAACGTTACTTAGCTCGTATTTATCAAGATTTTTATAAACCACCATCATGCCGAGCTTATTAAAATTCTTGAAAAACTTTATTGCCTTCCGAAAATTAAAAGGCAGGTAAGAATCACCCCACATTACCAAAAAAGTATTGTTCAGAAATCTTTCGGCTTTCTTTAGGGCCCCTCCGGTACCCATCAGTTTCTTTCCGTCATAACTGTATCTTATATTAACTCTAAATTTTTTTCCGTCTTTAAAGTAATTTTTGATTTGCCCTGATTTGTATCCCACACAGAGTATTATATCTTTAATACCGTTCTTTCTAAGCAACTCTATTTGATGTTCTAAAAATGGCTTGCCCTCGATTTCAATCATTGATTTTGAAATCTCTTTAGTTAGAGGATAGAGTCTGGTGGCCCGTCCTCCGCATAGAATTGCAATCTGCATATTAACAAAATAGTTAATGTATTTTACTATATAAAATTATACAGGTAAAAATAAAAAAATCAACAATTTGCCCATTTTAAAATAAATAAGGATGGAGGTGAAAAAATGGCTAAAAAACGATGGAAAGAAGTAAGGTCTGAAGTTTTTTTAAAAACTCCTTTCTTTACCCTCTACAAGAAAGAGTTCTGTCGGCCTGACGGTTCTCTGATTAAAGACTACTACCTTATGGAAAGACCAGGGTCAGTTCATATCGTCCCGATTAAAAGAGATGGAAAGGTAGTCCTGCTTAAACATTACCGGCCGGGACCAAACGAATTCTCACTTGAATTGCCGGCAGGTTATATCAAAGATAATGAAACCTTAGAGGAGGCCTGCCAGCGAAAGTTAACAGAAGAGACGGGGTACCGCGCCCAACATTTTCTGTATGTTTCTGATTTTACCGAAGATACCTCACGGGTTATCGGTTATCGCTGCCATCTTTTTATTGCTTATGAGCTGGACAAAACCGGGGAGAGAAATCTTACTCCTGAACTCAAGGACATAGAAGTAATTGAAATGTCTCTTGAAGGAGCGATCCGAAAGATCGAGAAAACGAAGAAAAAGGATTTAATATTTACTGCCGGGCTCCTTTTGGCCCAACGTATTGTTCAACGGCATTAGATATTAAACCGAAATCCTACAAGGGGAGGCTAACCAAGCTTCCCCTTCTCTTTGTTATGCTTTCTAAAAATTAAATAACCTCCGAGAACAATTAAGACACCGCCAATTAATGTTGCAGGTGTTGGACTCTCAGAGAAGAATAAAAAGGCATAAGTTGCCCCAAAAACAGGCTCGGTATAGCCTAAAATCCCGGCATGCTGAGCCTTCACTCTTTTGATTCCCTGGAAATGCAAAAAAGTAGCCAAAATACCAAAGAGTAAAGCAAAAAATATGAGCCAATGGAACGGCAAAGACAATGAAATTTGGGGGGCGACAAAAGGAGCTAAAATTAAAGTTCCTATCAGAGATTGGTAAAAAATTAAGGTATAAACTGAAAATTTATTTAAAAGATATTTATAGGTGATTATAGAAAAGGCATAAGCCAAACCAGAAGCAGTTCCGAAAAGAATGCCGGCAAAATTTCCGGAACTTAATTTGATGCCCTCTGAAGCTATCAAAGCCAAACCGAAAAAAGAAATTATCAAAGAAACAAAGGTAATTTTTTCTAATTTTTCTTTTAAAAGAAGGGGGGCTAAAAAAGCGACAAAAATTGGGGCGCTGTAGTGAGTCAAAATAGTATTGGCTATGGTTGTTAACTTAAAGGCAGTAAAATAGAAGAAATTGTTAGCCACGAAAGCCAATCCCAGGAAAAAGACAATTAGTTTATGTCGTTTTATATCGAAAAATTCTTTTTTCTTAAAAAAAACAAAGAGTAAAATAAGGGCAACAAAAAAAGCGTTAAAAAACAGGATTAATTGAGAGGTTAGATCCAAAAATCTGATAAAAATTCCGTACAGCCCGAAGATGGCCATTGCCAAAATTACAAGAATGAACCCTTTTGTTTCTTCTCTCATACAAAACGCTTAACGAGAATCTTCAGAATAATAAAGGCAACAGAATAAATAGAGGCGCCAATTAAAATAGAAAGGAGAATATTAAGATTATAAATTAAGGGTTGGGAAATAAAAAAATACATAACTCCGCTTGCTAACAAAACACCAAATAAACTTAAGAGGAACTTCAAATCAAAAATTTTAACAGAAGTGAACTTAGAAACAAATTTAAAAAGAATAGAAAAAATTAAAAGATAAGTTATTACGGTTGCGATGGCCGCCCCGTAAAGAGAATATTTGGGGATTAAAATTAAATTTAAAGCTACGTTAACAACGGCTCCGGATAAAGTAACCCAAAAAAGTTTGTTTTGGTGATTTGAAACAATCAGGATTTGAATCAATGGGGTGGCCAGAAAAATAATGCCGGCCGTCCCAATTAGAATTTGGAAGGCGAGAATAGCTTCTTTCCCGGTCGGAAAAAAACTTGGGTCGTAAATCCAGTCTATTATTCTCGGAGCAAGAACGATGCCTCCTACCACTATGGGAAAAGCTAAAAATACCATCGCTTCAGTAAAATAATTCCAGATATTCTGGAGTTTCTCCGCTGACTCTTTAAATAACCTACTTAAAACGGGAAAAAGACCCTGGGCAATTAAGCCCGAAGGAATTAAGGTTACTCCGATAATTTTGTAGGCAGCATTATACCAGCCGGTCTGGGTAACTTGGCCTAAATAACCCATCATTACTGAATCAATTTGGCTATAAACTGTCCCCAGCATTCCGGCTATTGCTAATGGCCAGGACATTGCTAAAAATTTCTGCCAGATAGATTTTTGCCAGGAAATTTTAAGAGGGAAAAGTTTAAAATGGAAAAAAATTAAGATAAAAATTAAAGCAATTAAACTAGAAAATAAATAACTATAACTTAAATTTACTATCGAGGGGAAATTCAAAATAACTAAAAATCCAACAACCGTTACCACCAAAGCTTGTATAATTTTAGAAAGAGACTCATACTCCATTCTTTGGCGAGCCCTAAAAAATGCATAAACAATATCAGAAAAATTAACGAATAAAATATAAAACGCTAAAATCCAAATCGTTTTTTGAATAATTGGATCGGTAGTAATAAAAAAAGAGCCCCCGAATATTAAAACCAGAGTAATTAATCCGAAAAGAATCTTTAGAGAAACGACTGCCGGATATTCTTCTTTCTCCTTGTCTTGTTTTTGAGAAAGCTCCCGGGTAGTAATCTGAGACAGGCCTAAATCATAAAAAATCGCAAATAAGGTAACAAAAGCTAAAGCAAAAGTGAATTTACCGTATTCGGTCGCACCTAAGATCCGAGCAACATAGATAATTAAAATCAGTTTCAAAAATCTCGTCACCCCTTCAGCTACGGCTAACCACAAAGTATTTTTAAAGATGGTCTGCCTTATTCCTAAATTTTCAAGAAAAAAAGATCTTGGGTTCAAAAAAATACTTTTAATAGTGTTTTTAATCGACATTTTCTTTTAACCGTTCTGTTATTCCCTTGAATCTCTATTCTAAATTATATAAATTATATTTTGGTCGCCAAGTAAGGTTCTTTTTTTTTATTTAATATTATCACCTTCCCCGCATCTGGATGATTTCTTTGATCGTTTTGAGAAGGATAAGCAAGTCAAAAATTAAACTTCTATTTGCCACATAATAAAGATCATAACTTATCTTGTGGATATAATCTTCAACTGAAGCACCGTAACCGTAAGATAGTTGGGCCAAACCGGTAATACCGGGTCTTGCCAAGTGTCTCAGCTGAATATAAGGTACTTTATTCTTTAAATCTTCAATAACGTTAATATTTTCTGCTCTTGGCCCAATAAGGGTTATTTCTCCCCTGAGAATATTGACCGCCTGAGGAAGCTCATCAAGATGCGTTCTCCGCAGAAATTTGCCGAAAGCAAAAATTCTCGGGTTATCGGTCTCTGTCCAAAAATCTTCAATTTCTTCAGCTTGATGCATCGTCCGAAATTTGTAAATCGTAATAATATTCTCAAACCGGCCTACTCTTTTTTGTCTTATAAAAACCGGCCCGGAACTGCTGAGTTTTATGCCTATAACAATAAAAGGGGTCAAAATGGCCGTAAAAACAAGGGCGGGTACGACGATTATAATATCAACAATCCTCTTTATTAAAAAATAATAAGCGGGCGGCTCTTTAAAAACAAGCTCTAAAATTTTTCCCTTATCCAGAAATTTTATGGGAATTTTTCTAAACAGATAAATATAAAAATTTTCTAAAGCGCTGAAATTGGTTAAGGAGTAGAAGTTTGTTAAAGTGATTTCCGAAGCAGAAAGATTAGTAACAAGAAAATCTGATTTTATTCTCTGGTTAAAACTTTTAAAATTGTCAAAATTTTTTAATTCAAAGCCTAAATGGCGGTTATTTGCGAAAAAAGTTTTGATTTCTTCCAAAAGAGGGTCTTGTTTTCCCACAAAAGAAATCAATCGTTTCGGTTTGATTTTTCTAAATAAAAACTGGCGCGACCATAAAAACAAAGCCGAAAAAATAATATAGAAGATTATAAAATTAGTATAAGGAGAAATAAGCAATCCCAATGGTTTGCCAAGATAGAAATAGCCAATGCCTATAAAAAATGATAAAATCAAAGCTGAAAAAGCAGAGGCTAAAAAATCTTTATCAAACCTAAAATATATTGGTTCATAAAGATCAAAGCCAAAGAAAATTAAAACCACAATAAAAAAGAAAGGGCCGAAAGAAAGAAGGTGAGCAGAAAGCTGAGATGAGACATTGTTTGGATATCGCAAAAACAAAACCAAAATAAGAGAAAAAAATAAAATAAGAAGGTCGGCTAAAAGAATATAAGATTGTTTTGAAAAAAGCTTCATTAAAATGAAAATTCTTATTACTGGTTCTAACGGTTATCTGGGAAGAGTTTTAATAAAATTTTTCTTAGATAAAGGACAGAAGGTTATCGGCATAGATAAAAACTCTTCTATTACTCAAGAAAGCTCAAATTTTAAATTTTGTCAAATTGATTTAAGATCTGCCCAGAATTTCCCTGAATTAAAAAAATTGCTTCCGGTGGATGTTTTTATTCACGCCGCGTTTTTACTCCGGACAAGAATGAATCCAAATAAAACCCTGAAGGGAAACTTGTCTCTCTGTGAAAATGTTTTTAAACTTTGTTTTGAAAGCAATATCCCAAAATTAATTTATTTCAGTAGCGCAGCAATCTACGGAGCTTATCCGAAAAACCAGCTTGATTATTTTTTCAAAGAATCTGACCCGCAAAGAGAAGAAGAGTCAGCTTACGGCTGGCAAAAGGCATTAAGCGAAAATCTGCTTTCCGGTCTCTACGGCAAATCAAATAAAAGAACGAGGGTTATTGTGTTGAGATTAGCTTCGGCCGTCGGTGATTCTTGGAAAAAAGAAGAAAGTAAAAAAATCAGCCTTTTAGGTTTTTTCCAAAAGCTTCCTTTCATTTTAAAATCCTCCAATAAATTCAGTCGTCAATTTATTCACGAAAATGATGTCGCCCGCGCCTGCGAATTTTTGATCAGCAAGCAACTTGATTCTGATTATGAAGTCTTTAATTTAGCTCCGCCTGACTATCTGACAATCGACGAAATCGCTGAAATTTTAAAAAAGAGGGTTGTCTATCTTCCGCCGGCAGTGCTAAGATTTCTTTTTTATTTTGGTTGGCTCGTCTCTCTGGGTAAGATTCCAACCGGTTATCGTGCCTTTAAAAGCTATCTCTATCCGATTAATATTGATGGCAAAAAAATAACACAACTCGGCTTCAAATATAAATTTAATTCTCAAGAATCTTTGCCTAGCTCAAAATATTAACGCTTCCTTGATTAAAAATTATCGAAGGAGTTGGTTGATTTTTGCTCTGGTCATTTCACCAACATAGCCGGTGCCACCTTGTAAATTAAGAGGATGGAGAATTTCCGAGGCGTATTTTTCTTGAAAGCGAATGACAGCAGCTTGAGTTAAAGAAAGGAAATTGCCGGTAACCAGGCCTTCGGGATAAATATCAGCTCCTTGGCTTTTCAAAAATTCCTGAAGACAGCTAACTTCTGCAGAATCTCTTATTCCAAAATAAAGGTCGTTGTTAAATTTAGCGCAGGAAACCAAATTTTTTCCTGTAAGGGCGGCGATCTTTGTCTTATATTCGGCGATTTGTCTTTTCAATTCTTCAATCCGGGCTAAAAGCTGGCCGATTAATTCGGATTCTTGTTCCTCTTCGCTTTTTCCGGAAACAGCTACTCTCCAAGAAAAAGAATAGAAAGGTTCCCGACCATCAAAACCTGAGGTCTTGGTTTGAATTGAAGTAATAATTATTAAAGAAGAATACCGGATATTAAATTCGGGAATAACCAGTTTCCCTGTTTGATTTTCATCTAAAGATAAAAACTCAACCTGACACTTTTTCTGATGGTCGCAAAGCAGATAAGGAACTTTGAAAATGAGTCCTGTTTGTCCTTCAAATTCTAAAGTCAAAGTTCCTTTACCGCCGAAAATTCTCTGCCAGTTGCCAGTCCATTCTTTGGAGCTGTTAAGCACCGAAAGGGCGCTTTCCGAACCAAAAGGAAGATAATAAAAGACTGGGGCAATCTTTAAATCCTTTAAATTTTTGTTCAGGTAGCAGTATCTTGAGTCCAGCTGACAATCTGCAACCAAAATGGCAATTGTCCAATTAGTAAAAATTTGAGAAAAATTTTCTTGGATTCCGTTTTGCTCCAAAACAAAATTTATGGAATCAATTCCTATTTTGTCTGATTGAAGAGAGTCAACAAGAATTTTTATACTGTAATGATCGACCAGATATTGAGCAAAAAGAGCAACTATTCCGTAGTCAGAATTTTCATTAAGCCATTCGGTTAGAGAAGCCGAGGAATCTTTCAAAAAATTATTTACCCTTTTTTCAAGTCGGCTACCTTCGTAAACGTCGTCGTAACCCAAAAGTGTAGTGGTATATTCTGCCCTGGCTTCGTTGAGCCAAGTTTCTTCTCTAATATTTCTCAACAACTCCTTCTGGTTAACTGTGACCAGGTGCATAAATTCATGAGCCAAAAGAGCTTTGGCTTCCGGTTTATCGATGTGTCGGCTGTTTAAATAAAGGATTTTTCTTTCGTTTGATCTCGGGTATTGAAACCGGGAATAGGCATCGCCGGAATTAAAATAACCGCCGGCATCTGAAATCATCGGGTGAAGCAAAACAGTTATTTTTTCTGAACCGTCAATACCCGACTTTTGTTCTGAGCCGAAAGTACTGGTTAAAGTGGGGTAGATTTTTCTCTCAAACTCAACGGCTAAATCATAGAAAGCCACATCCAGGCTTTGTTTTTCTGACTGACTGAGTTTTTGCCACCACGCTTTATCAGCGTAAAAATATAATTTGTCAGTGATCTTTACTAAAGTGGCTGTTAATTCGTATCTGATTTGTGAATCGTAAGAAGAGTCGATGTTAAAAGCGACTTCCTGGCCCAAGTTATCGGCGGAAACAATAAACGGGGCTGCCAAAAACAGGATTGCCGTCAGAATAAGTTTTATTTTAAGAAGTTTAGACATTAGATTCCTAATTTCTAATTTAAAAATTACAAAACAAGTGATGTTTTTTTATTATAGCAATGTTTTATAAAAAATAAAAGCTCCCGGATCTCTCCGGGAGCTAATGTGCCTCACAAGGAAAGGCAAAAAAGAATCAACTCAACTCACTCCTATGGTAGGAGGACTTTACCAGTCTTAAAGATGTCAACAAACCAGTTTGTGGTTTTAGTATCATTCCAGACAGCAGTAAGTAGTGTTACATAACCATGAGCGCCTTGATATGAAGCGGCCAAGGTTGCAGCGTTAATATTCACATTAACCGTAATAGTAGCTGTCGTGTCTTTAGCAATCGTGTAGACGCCACCAGAAGCAGCGCCAGCACCCGTTACATCATAGTCCACGGCAACTCCCGGCGTGGTTGTAGCATCAGCATACGTGGTGGTAGTATAACCAGCCGTAACTGCTCCGGTACTTGTTACTGTCACATCGCCACCTACAGCTGTCATGGTGAATTTAATCACTGCGTCAGCTGTACTAGAAGCGACTACTGAAGCCGCTGTCTTGGTAATGGTCGGAGTACCAGATAAAGCCAAAGCTGGAGCAATCGTGTAAATGTAAGCAGGATAGCTGACTGCGCTACCGGTTTTGGCAGCGTCAGTCAAAGTCATACCCGAGGAATTCTCAGCAACAATATCTGCTCCACTTGCTACCGTTATCGTAGAAGTGGTTTCGGTCGTGGAAGCTGAAGAGTAATCAGCCTTAATAGTCAGGGTCTTGGTGGCATCCTTGGCAATCATTACAGCCATATCAGCAAAGCTGGCGACTCCGCCTACAACTGCTGCTGAGTTTACCACGGTATCACCGTCATAAAGATAAACTACACCAGAGGTGGCTCCGCCTGAACCTCCCATTGCCACAGCGATGTTATTTATGTCAGTAATCTTGACACTGTCGTATTCTGCCTTAGCATTAAGCCTCAATACCTCCACTCCATAGATAGCTCCCAGACTGCCTGTACCAATGTTGGAAGGCAGAGGAGAAGCAGTGTTTCGGGAAATGGTAAGAGTTGCACTGGCAGCTAAGGTTGTGTTAATACTGAAGCTTCTCGTGATGCTTTGAGTGCCCGCATACTGAATAATTCCGGCTGTGTCTACTCCTCTAATACCATTGGTATCAAGAGCAATTGTTTTGGTGCCGAGAGTCAACCAAGACGGATAAGCAGTCGGGGCATTTACCTTCACGGTCAAAACTTTAGAACCGTCTTTAGGAACGGTGACATCAAGTCCGGTTACCTGAAGATAATAATAGCTTCCTGACTTGTAAACAGTGCTGGAATTTAAATCCGTTTCAGCCACGAGGGTATCACCATCGTAAATAGAAAGATGAGTGAGGAAGTCGAACATCCTGAATGCGGCGAAGTAAAAGGTCATTCTCTGAACATCAATGTCAGAGAGTTTTGCTTTGAGCAAAATCCCCATGACAGCTACATCACTGTCGTTTTCATAAACCTTTGCACCGCTGGCTGGTACTGGATTAATTGCTACTGTCAAAATTCCTTCAGCTGCCTCTCCGTCAGGACCTGGTGGAACATCACCATCTGGTGGAGCTGCGGTCAGCATTGCGTTTAACACGGGCCTGGTAGCTGGACCAACATAACCGGTTCCAGCTGTTAACCCTATTGGGGTTAGAATTTCAGCCGCGTTTTGGTTCTGGAACTTGACAACAGCTGCGTGGGTCAAAGGACCAAAGTAGGTTGTCTCATTTCCAAGAGAACCGACGCCGGTTGTACCAAGCTGAGTTACGGGATCGGTGTTGAGCAGTGCCTGCAAGCATTTGACATCATTACCAGTGGAACCTTGACTTAAGTCCATGGTAAAGGTAATGCCAACGCAAGCAGTCGGGATACCAGTTGCCGGAGTACCGGTCAAAGTCTGGTATTGAGCCATTAATACATTTAACTGATTCTGCAGGTCTTGTATTGAAGCTAAAAGCTCTTCGGCTGTTGCACCTTGAGCCATACCCGGAACCATCATCAACGCCATAGTTAATCCAAGAAAACTCGCTACAATCTTTTTTGTCATATTCATTTTATTTTTTACTTTTTAATTTTTAATCTATTTCTGTCGCGTCGACCATTTCATTTCGTTCGTGACTTACTTCACCCCGTAGAGAAATTTTGAACAATAATTATTGAATCGGGCACAGCCCATTCGAAATTCTTCTGCGAGGTTTATGTATCAGTCACGAACTTCACCCCGTACCGAAAGGAATTTTCTGGTATCAGGGTCGCGACTCTCAATTGTTAAAAATAGAAACGTCTTATTTTTTTTATTCTTCTTCTGTTTCCTCTCCTACCTCCAATCCTTCCAGTTCCACCGGTTCTTCTTCCGTTTTCTCTTCTATCAACTCTTTTCCTTCTTCTAATGTTTCTTCCTCTACTGGTTCCTGATTAACCGGTTTATTAAACTCGTTCTGGAATAAAATTAGAGCTTGGGAATATTCTTCTTCTTGAGCCAGTTCTTTCATCCGGCTTAAAACTCCCTCTTGTTCTTCAGTCAAGGTGCTGCTTTCTAAAACAGAAATCAAATCTTCGGTGTAAAGCTTATCTGAGCTTTGTTTTAATTCTTCAAGCTCTTCTTCTCCGAAAGCCACTCCCAAGGTCTGGCTGATTGTCTGGGCTTTTTCTTCAATCCCGTCAACGATTTTTTTGACTTCGGCCGGACTTGAAGCTTTGGCTAAATTTTTATTCGCCTCGGAAATACTAGCTCGGGTTTCGTCAATAGCTGAGGGTAGATTTTTAACTCGGTTCTCTTGGGCCACCTGAGCCAGTTCTTCTAATCTTTTATTGGTCAATTCCAATTGTACCATGGGCATCTCTTCTTCAGAAACGAAAACTGACTGGACTCTTTCAGTAATTCTTTTTATTGAATAAAGTCTTTCACCGGGCAGAGATTTTTGGGCAAAAGTAAAAGCTCCAAAAAGCCCGGAAAAAACGAAAAAAGCCGCCAGCCCGGCATAAGCCGGTTTGGCAAAAATCATTTGAAAGACGGAGAGAACTATCGCAGCCGGATTCTCATATTTTGCTTTTTGTTCTTGGTCAAGAATCCGGTTTTTAAGCAAAACAGCCCAGTCCTGACTGGGTTTAATCTGGCGAAGTTCCCGAAGTTTCGCAATGAGCTCTTTTTCTTCCATTCTAAATATATGACGAAATTTCGAGGGTTTTATTACACCTGGTAGTAGAATTTTGACTTCTGCTAAAAACAGCAAAATGGACGAAGTCCGGTCAAGATTTCACTACCCGATTACACTTCTTTTACTTCTTGTTTGTTAATTTCTGCTTTCAGCGCTTTTAGGGCGCGGTGCAGTAGGACACGAGTAGCCTCTTCTGACCTACCAAAGAGTTCGGACACTTCGGGAATAGGTAGGTCATCAAGATAATGCCAAATAATTACATCCTGATAATCGTCTTTCAGCCCAGTTAAAGCTGCTTTAACCGCGTGAAGATCAGATCTCAAAATAGCCTCTTTTTCTAAATCCTCCCGAGGGTCAATGATCGGCACTAATTCAGCCGAGACAACTTGAGTCCTGCCTTTTTCCCGATAATGGTCAATAACTAGGTTGCGGGCGGTCCGATATAAAAAGGCACTAGGATTTTGAATCGGATTTTCTTTCCCTTGTTTAAACTTCTCCCAGGTTCTTAAAAAAGTTTCCGAACACAAATCCTGGGCAATTTCTTGAGAATTAACCTTTAAAAAAATAAACCGGTAGATTTTATCAATATTTTGATCGTAAATTTTACTAAATGTTTTTCTAAGATCTGACATGCTACTTATATATATGTATTTATGTCCGACTCCTGTCCTAACTTTTAACTCTCTTTCAACTCGTAAAAGGTATCGTTTCGCTCGCCCACTCTCTCAATTATACCTTGTTTTAACATGCTTTCAAAGTCTCTTCTTAGAGTTCTTTTGGTTACTTCCGGAAAAACCTGCTTTACCTGCCAAACCTGTGCCCGACCGTTTTCTTTTAAAAACTCCAGTATCTTCCCTTGTCGCAAACCCCCGCCACCAGTGGTGGGGGTTTGCGCCGGGCGACTCTCGGTTTTTTTCTCTTCCGGCTTTTCCAGAAGTTTCGGCGGTTCCGGGGGAGATTCAACGTTTTTTTTAATTTCGGCTTTTATCTTATTATATTCTTCCTGAATTCTCAAGAGCTCAGCAGCTGCCACCCAGTTTTGGGCTTTCGCTACCTCAAAAAAACTATCCAATACTTCTAAATCGTCCATAACTGGATTTTGCCCAAGGTTCTGCCTTAAACATCTGTCTAAAATCTCATCAGCCACCTCGCGCATTTTATAGCGCAGGGGCTCTTTTTTTGGAAAAAGCAAAGTCAGCTTGTAAAGATCATTTGTCAGCTGAATTAAAAAATCCTTATTCATAACACGAATCAAAAAACATTTTTTTTAATATAGAACAATTTTTAATTTTAGTCCAGCCAGTCGTCCGGCGGCGGCGCATTGCTCAGCCAGGCAGCGCCGATGAATAATTTTGAACCAGAGGGAATGCCCTGGTCCTCGTCATATTTAACATTCAATCTTAGTCCCCCATCGCCGCCTTCATTTGCCGGTATGCGAGAAACGCTAATAAAAGTCCACTCGTCAGTATTTAAAGCTATCACATCGCCATAATATACATAAGCACTCCCAGGATATTTTATCCCCAGCCTGAGAACGCCAATTCCTTTCACCCAGCATTGAGCATAATAGGCCGTGCTTGAATTCATTGTTTTGCCATATTGATAGAAACCCCACCAATCTGCCGAAGTCAAAGTTAATTCGGCCGAGTAGTTTCCAATAAGTCCATCGGAAGACTGGTTAATTCTGGCTAATGTTCCTGACCACAGCCAATTATCAGGCGGGGCCGTTGAGGTTCCGCTCTGCCACTCCTCAAAAAATTTGTTCAATAAAAAATTCGTTGGCGGCTCGGGTTCTTCCTCTTTTCCAAAGTTTGCAATAATGCTTTTATCTTCATCCATCACTATTTTCATCACAGTTTCCTCGGACGCCAGGTCGCCTGTCCAGCCGATAAATCTCCATCCTTCCTCAGGAAAAGCCGTAACAATAACTTCCTCGTTCTCTCCATAAGTGCTGGTGCCAAAAGCGGGGGTGGTGGTTCCTCCGCCGATAATCTCTATTGTCAGACTGTATTCAACAACCGGTTCTGTCTCCGGGCTTTGATTTTGAGCTTTGGGGGTTGGCGATTGAATCTCAAAATCGACTGAATTATCGCCGGTATTTTTATATTCTTCTGTTTCTCCAAGCCAAATTCTTCCTAATGACTCATTCACGCCGGGATTTTCGGGAAAAGGAGAGATTTCCATGAAAGGATTTGTACTGCTCGCCCAAGCCAAAGCGCTAATAATAGTATTATCGGGCGCTAAAAGAGCTATACTATTTTTTGAAGCCAAGGTTTGGGTTGTTGAAGCATCGGCATTGATTAAAGACGGATAATTTTCATCTTTTGAACTGGCCCATAAATAATATCCTTTGGCAGAAATCAAGCTCCCGGAAGGGAAAACCCGGATTGAAGATTCGCTTCCGGTAGAAGTTCTTTTTCTTAATTTATAACCGGAAATGTCAGTATCGGAATTCTCTGAATTATATAACTCAATAAAGTCGTGATTTGTGTCATTTCCTTCAATTTGAACTTCAGAAATAATAATTTCCGGGTAGGAAACTGGCACCGGCGGCGGCGCGCCGCCGGTGTTACCAGTATAACCCAAAGCATAAGCGCAGCCCTGAGCTATTATTTTTTGCAAAGTTGTTTCGCCAATTCCGCTCACTCTGATTAAGTCAGAAAGGGAATAAAACGGCCTTACCTCAATTATCCTTTGGGCAATAACCGGGCCTACCCCGGTTATTTTTTGCAGTTCGCTTGCCGAGGCGGTATTAATATTAACCCAACAAATATCTTTCTCTTTAATCTCTTCTTCCTCCTCGTTATCTTGTTCCAAGGCTAAAGAAGCCACACCTTCTTCCAATACGCCAGCACAAGCAATCCCCTGTCCTTTTATACCAGCTACGGTTTTCTCTCCAATACCCTGGACGCGAGCGAGATCATCAAGAGTATAAAATAATTCCTTTTGACGCTCTTCTATAATTCTTTGAGCAAGAACGGGCCCGACCCTGTAAAGTTCTTCAAGCCCTTCCGGGAAAGCTATATTTATATTGAGCTGGTTTTCTTGGCACCCTTCAAATTCTTTTTCTTCTTCCTCTTCTTCAATCAATTCGGCAACTTCTTGAGCAAGTATATCTATTTGCCTGGCGATATCGTCAAGCATTGCCTGAAGCTCTTCTAAGGTTAAAGTTTGCACCGGCTCTGGTTCCGCCGGACCCGGCTCAATATCTGATTCTTCTTTAATAGTTTCAATTTCTTCCCTCAACAGCCCTTGTTCTACTTCTTCTTTCGGTTTTTCTTCAAGCGTAAGACTGACTTGCGCCTTGCCAAGCTGAATTAGTTCCGGATTTTGCCACCAATAAAAAAATCCTCCAGCTCCGAAGATTAAAACAATAACAAAAATAACAAAAATCTTTTTTGTCATATTTTTTTAATTTTACAAACCCCAAAACAAAAAGCAACCCCCCTCTTGTGGAAAAGTCGCTATTGATCTTTCCAGACAATGAAAATTTTAAAGACCGGAGAGGGTGTGGATTAGGGAAACAGGGATAGCAACAACTCTTCCGTCTTTATCAACGGTATTCAGCCCTAAAATCCTTGCTTCAATATCAAACAAGGCGCTACCGGCCATATTACTTTTCTCAAAAATGTTCGTTTGAATTGCATTTTCGTCAAAAATCGTGACAATCCCCTCATTGGCCGCAACGCCCTGAGATGTCGCGCCAAGCAGAAAAACTCTTTCGCCTAATTTCAATTTTTCCAAATCAGCAAAGCCAAGGGTTGGCAATTTGGTTTTTTCAAGTTTTATCAGGGCTAAATTATTTTCTAAATCCCTTTTTAAAACTTGGAAAGGCACTCGTTCCTCGTCAACAAAAAAATTGAAAACTGAACTCTGAGGAACCAATTCGGCCAAAGTGACAACCAAGCCGTCGGTAGTCAGAATCAAAGCTGAGCCCTCTAAAATTTTTCCCGTCTTGGTTTCTGTTTCTACCCTGACTATCGCTTTTTCTGCCTTTTCAATGGCATTTTTAAGAGCAATATTTTCCTGAATATAAATTTCTTTCACTTCGGTGACATTGACCGGAGTCTGTTCTAATCTATATTGATAAAAAAGCGGCCTTTCAATAAAGTAAGGCCAGAGAATTTGATCGGCAAAAATCCCGCCCACTACTCCGATAACAAAGAAAGCTAAAATTTTAAAAATATTTTTTAACATAAAATCCGCATGTCATTAAAAAAGCTGGATATCTATCGTACTAAAGATTTCTCTCTCTTACGGGGGGCTTTCATCAGGTCTTTAGCTGTTCGAAAAATAATTTGGCCGGCCTCCAAATCAATTACCACCCGCTCCCCCTCTTTGATTTCGCCAGAAACAATTTTCAAAGAAAACGGATCCAGCACCTGCTTCTGAATGACTCTTTTTAAAGGTCGGGCGCCCAGATTTTGGTCAAAACCCTTTTCAGCCAGAAATTCTTTGACCGATTCGGAAACCTTAATTTCAATCTTCTTTTTGGCCAATCTTCCAGCCACTTTGGCCATCTCCAGGTCAACGATTTTTTTAATTTCCGGCTTGCCTAGAAAATTAAAAATGATAATTTCGTCAACCCGGTTCAAAAATTCTGGCCGAAAACTCTCTTTCAGGGAAGCCAGAACCTTTGTTTTTAAGCTTTCTTTTTGACTGATTTTTTCATCGCCGCCAATAAAGCCCAGGGCAGCCTCCTGAGAGATAATGTTTGAGCCGACATTTGAAGTCATAATAAAAATAGTGTTTTTGAAGGAAGCGGTTCTTCCTTTGGCATCGGTTAATCGGCCGTCTTCTAAGATCTGAAGTAAAATATTGAAGACTTTAGGATGGGCTTTCTCTATCTCGTCCAGCAGGACAACGCTGTAAGGCCGGCGTCTGATTTTTTCTGTCAATTGACCGCCTTCTTCATAGCCGACGTAGCCGGGAGGGGAACCTATCATTTTGGAAACAGTATGTTCTTCCATGTATTCTGACATATCTAAGCGAACCAGGGCGTTCTCATCATTGAATAAAAACTCGGCTAAAGCCCGGGCGGTCTCAGTTTTTCCCACGCCGGTCGGGCCCAAAAACATAAAGGAGCCCATGGGCCGATTTTCTTCGGAAATGCCAGCCCGGGAACGCCTGATAGCGTGAGCAATAGCCTCTATGGGCTCGGGCTGGCCAATAACTCTTTTTTGTAAAATTTCCTCCATTTTTTCCAGTTTTTTAACCTCCTCTTCTAGTAATCGGGTGACTGGAATGCCCGTCCAGCGGGAAACCACATTAGCCACTTCTTCTTCGGTAACTTCTTCCTTCAAAATGGGCCGGTTTTTTTGGAACTGGACCAATTTTCTTTCGGCCGCTTTCAGGTCTTTCAAAAGCTGAGGAATCTTTCCGTACTTTAATTCGGCCACTTTTTGCAAATTAGCTTCAGTCTCCCCTCTTTCTGCCTGAAAACGAGTTGTTTCTATTTCCTTTTTAAGGTTTTTTATTTTAGTAATGGTCTCTCTTTCTGACTGCCATCTGGCTTCAATCTCTTTTGCCTTTTCTTTTAGATCGGCTAACTGGCGGGAAAGCGCTTTTTTGCGACTGGAAGATTTTTCTTTTTTTGTTGCCACCTGCTCTATCTCCAATTTTTGAATTTCTTTCTTAAGATTCTCCAATTCCATAGGCTCTGACTCAATTTCTAATCTTAAAGCCGACATGGCTTCGTCCATCAGGTCAACGGCTTTATCAGGCAAAAACCTGTCGGTAATATAACGGCCAGCCAGCTGAGAGCAAGCCACAATAGCTGCATCTTTAATTTTTACTCCGTGATGCAGCTCGTATTTGTCTTTGATTCCCCGCAAAATGGAAATAGTATCGTCAATCGAGGGTTCTTGAACTAGAATTGGCTGGAATCTCCTCTCCAAGGCCGGATCTCTTTCTAAATACTTTTGATATTCTTTTAAAGTGGTGGCGCCAATTGCTCTCAACTCACCCCGGGCTAAAGCAGGTTTCAAAAGGTTTGAGGCATCAATAGCGCCCTCGGCAGCTCCCGCTCCCACCAAAGTATGTAATTCATCAATAAACAAAACATATCGGCCGGCGGCCCGATTGATTTCTCTAAGCAGAGCCTTAATCCTGTCTTCAAACTCGCCCCGATATTTTGTGCCGGCTACCAGAGCTCCTAAATCCAAGCCGACAATTTCTTTTTCTTTCAGGGATTCGGGTACCTGCCCAGAAACAATTCTTTGCGCCAAACCTTCAACAATAGCTGTTTTTCCGACCCCGGCTTCACCTACCAAAACCGGGTTATTTTTCGTTCGCCTTGATAAGACCTGCATCAATCTTCTGATTTCATTTTCTCTGCCAATAACCGGGTCCAGCTTTCCCTGCTTGGCCTGGTTGGTTAAATTTCTGGCGTATCTTTCAATGACTTGGTATTTTGTTTCCGGCTCTGGGTCAGTGATTCTGGCTCCGCCCCGAATCTGAGCCAATTGCTTTAAAAAGGTTTCATAATCTAACTTGCCGAATTCCAAAGTGGTGGTTCCACCATTCGGCTGCAAAAAAGCGGCCTTGTCTAAGATTTCCTTGGCTTTGGTTTCTGAAGCTAAAAGAGATAAAAACAAGTGTTCAACAGAAATAAAGTCGTCTTGCATCTTCATTGCTTCCTGTCTGGCTCCCTCAAGAACTTTGGCCATATCCTGAGTCAAATAAAATTGTCCGAAGGCCTGAGGCTGGGCAATGACCGGCAGATGCTCCAGGGCCAATTTGGCTTTTCTTTTTATTCCTTCAATATCAGCACCCAGGCGCTGAAGCAAATTCAAAACCACGCTTTCTTCCTGTGAAAGCAAGGCGTAAGTCAAGTGCAAGGCGTCAATCTGCTGTTGACCTCTTTCCCGGGCCAAATCCTGAGCGTAGAGTATGGCTTCCTGGGCTTTATGCGTAAATTGTCCTCCGTTCATAGTTAAAAATTTTTTGAACCTATTTCATTATTATTTTACTATAGAATCTCTGAGAAAGGCAACCCCGCCTTGGGACTTATCGGTTTCGGAGGTTAATAGGCTTTTTTATTCGCTCCTTTCGTCCAAAATTACTTCGATATTTATTTCCTGTTTGTCACGAAGAATTTTTAAAACTACTCGATCGCCAGGGTCATATTTGACAATGATTTTAGCCAAAGTGTTCTCGGTAGTGATTTTTTCTTTATTGAATTCTAAAATAATGTCTCCTTCTCTTAATCCTGCTTTTTCTGCGGCTGAATTCTGAAAAATGGCCGGCTCACCCGATGCTCCTTTCTGGACCCAGGCGCCGTAATTTACCGGTAAATTATTTCCTTCCTGGATTGCTTCGTTAATCATAACATATCTTACTCCCAAAAACGGGTAAACGATTTTACCCAGGGTTTTTACCTGCTCTACGCCCTTTTTGGCTTTGTTAACCGGGATGGCAAAACCGATATTTTCTCCGCCAACCACCGTGGCGCTATTGATTCCAATAACTTCTCCTTCTAGGTTCAAAAGCGGACCCCCGGAATTCCCCTGGTTGATAGCGGCGTCAGTTTGAATAACATCTTCCAGGGTTTCAACCAAGCCGCCGCCCGTCGCTATAATATTTCTACCCAGCCCGGAGATTACTCCGACCGAAACCGAGTTCTGGAATTCTCCCAGAACATTACCAATGGCAATGACCGTCTGGCCGATCTGCAAAACATCCGAGTCGCCGAGTTTGACGATTGGAAAGGGCTCTCCCGATTCAATCTTTATTACGGCCAAATCCTGAACCGGATCCCGGGCTAAAATCTTAGCCGGAAAAGTTCTTCCGTCATTGGTCAAAACAGTATAATCAGCATCGTCGCTCAGCACAACGTGCTTATTAGTCAAAATCATCCCGTCTCCAGAAACAATAAAGCCTGAGCCTCCGCCAACTTCCTGTTTTTCAGTTCTTTTTTGGAGAGGAACATCTTCAAAAGGAGTAAAATAATATTGTTCAACATATTCAGTGATGGTAATACTCACCACTGCCTCGGAAACCTCATTAACCGCTTTGATAATTGCCTCTTCCTGGGTGGTCTGGGGAAGATAGACCGATTCTTTCTCAATAATCTTTTCTGTTTCAGTCCTAACTATCTCTCCTTCCGGAGTTAAAGGAGCAAAATATTTCGCGAAATAAAAATTGGAAGCGCTGGCTCCTAAAAAACCGGAAGTCGCGGCTACCAAAATTATCAAAACCCAAGAGCCTAATCTGCCTGTTTTCGAAGTATTAAATTTTGGCAAGTCGTAAATTGTCATAATATTATAAACCTAATTCTTGGCGAGTCTTTTTTGTTACCGGAATCCCTACTTTTTCAAAAATTTCTAAGGCCTTTTTTTCTATCTCGATTAAGTCTTCTTTAGTGTCGCCTTCAAAGCGACATTTTATATATGGGGAGGTGTTAGCCGCTCGAGCTAAAGCCCAGCCATTTGAGAAATTAATTCTCGCCCCGTCAACGTCAATAAAATTATAATTATTTTCTCTTAGATATTTTTGTAAATTTTCGATAATTTCAAACTTCACCTCATCAGTAGTGTCTATAAAAACCTCGGGGCTGGCACAATAACAAGGCAAACTATCAACATATCTGGCGAAATCTTCTTTATCAGAAATAATCTCAGCTAACTTTAAGGAGGCGAACAAGGCATCGTCGCAAAGATAATAATCAAGGGGGAAAAGAAAATGCAATGTAATTTCTCCCCCAAAAACGGCATCGGTTTCAATGATTTTATTGATAATTGCGTTATGATGAGAAACAGAAAAATGGGTTTCAACTCCTTGTTTTCTCATCTCATCTAAAAAGGCTTTAGAGACCCTCATGTCATGAATAATTGGGCCTTTTTTCTTTTGGAGAGCCTGCCTGGCTAGCATTAAAAGACAGAAGTCGCCGCTAACAACGTGGCCCTGGCTATCTAATACCCCTATCCTATCCCCGTCACAATCATAAACAAAGCCTATATCTGCTTTTTGCCTTAAAACTTCCTCTCTGACATCTTTAAGGTTTTCTTCTTTATACGGATCAGGTAAATGATGAGGGAAAGTACCATCAAAATCGCCATAAAGAGTTTTCACCTGACAACCAAGTTTTTGAAAAACTTTTTCGGGTAAAAATCCAACCGCCCCATTACCAGAATCAATAATAATCTTTAGTGGCCTCTTCAAGGTAATTTTACTAGTGACATAATCTATATAATCCTGAGAGGGGTTGAAGGCGGTAATTTTGTCTTTCTGGGGAAACGTTTCTGATTCTTTATTCCCGAGGATTAACCCTTTTATTTTCTCCAAGTCTCTACCAATAACGTCTTCGGAAATTTCTTTACCCGGTTTTTTAATATGGAGAGTTAAACCATTATGTTCTTTCGGGTTATGAGAACCGCTTACCATAATCCCGCCGTCGAAATGATAGTGGAAAATTGAGAAATAAAATAAGGGGTCTGGGGCGATATTAATATCAATCACCTCTTTACCGACCTCTACTAAAGATTCTTTGACAGCTTTAGCCAAAGAAGGAGAACTTAATCTGGGGTCCCTGGCAACAACTATTTTTTTGGCCTGAGAATATAATTCCCCAAAAGCCTTGGCAATCCGCGAGGCTACCTCTTCATTTAAATCGTTGGGATAAATTCCTCTAATGTCGTAAGCTCGGAAAATATTAGGGTTGATTTTCATATAATCTAATTATACAATAGCAAAATAAACAGATAAAGCGGACGACAATGAAGAAGAAAATAAAAGCAATTTCGTTGGACATAGACCAAACTATTACGGAGGTAGGGGGCCGTTTTGTGCCTTGGTCAAACCAGGAAATTGCAGATTTATCTACCATATTGAAACTGCTCTGGCAGATTAAGAAAATACGATTTTTTTTCGCCACCGGTAGGCCGGCACCTTATATCGAAGCAATAACTCAGGTATTAGGCATTGTAACTGATATGCCTAGCCTCTTTGAAAACGGCGTTGGGCTTTATTGGTCAACTAACGGGAAATATAAGTTCAATCCAAAAATTACATCACAAAAAATTGCCAAGTTATCTATAATAAAAACGGACTTGATATCCTTAGTGAGAAATCTAAGAGGTATCTATGAATTAGGAAAAGAATATTCTTTTTCTACTAACCCACCAAAAGGTATGAAAATTGAAAATTATTATGATGTTATTCGACAACAAATCAAAAAGAAATTTGGGAATATAATTGGAAAACATATTGAAATCACGCACTCCCAGTCGGCGGTGGATATAACTATCTTTGATGTTAACAAAAAAACTGGTCTTGAATTTTGGTGTAATGAACAAGGGATAAAAGTAGAAGAATTAGCTGCTATCGGCGACAGCCGTGGTGATTGGCCAGTTTTGAAAACAGTGGCTTTACCAATGTGCCCGGCCAATTCAACAGAAGAAACAAAAAACATTGTAAAAAGACGAGGAGGATATATTTCTCCTTTTCCAACTATCTTTGGAACAATTGATTGTATCGCTTTTTTGTCAGAGAATAGTTCCATTCAAAACCTTAGTAAAAAAATAATCCAACGTTGGAAAAAATCATTCAAATAATCCCTATTGACAAAATTACTACGATGTGTAATAATATAAGCTAGCAGAGGCGATTCAAAGCCTTTTTAAAAATTTAATTATGAAAGGAGAAAGGAAAAGTGATAAAAGCAATTAGTATTGATTGGGAAAATACCTGTAGTAGCGGTAAAAATTTACCCTGGCCAACGCATAAGTTGGGCGACTTATCCCATATTTTGCGGATATTTTGGGAAATCAAAGGCATTTCTTCTTTTCTAAATACAGGAAGGCCAGCACCCTATGCTGAGGCGGCCTTACAAGCGTTGGGTACCGTGATAAACATACCGAGCATTGCAGAAAATGGAGCGATACTTTATTATCCCAAAACTGGCGATCTCAAGATAAATCCAGCTATCACACACGAAAAGAAAACTGCTTTTGCCAAGATAAAAGATCAATTGGATGAGTTAGTGGTAAAACTAGACGGTTTAAAAGAATTTGGCAAAGAATTTAGCTTTTCCACTAATCCGCCACCGGGGATGACAATAGAAGACTATTTTCACCAAATAAAATCGGGGGTTGAAAATAAACTCGGGGAAGTCATCTGGGATGCCACCGAAATAACTTTTTCTCAGAGTGCAGTTGATATCACTATTAAAGGCATCAATAAGCAAACTGGTCTTGAATTTTGGTGTAATGAACAAGGGATAAAAGTAGAAGAATTAGCTGCTATCGGCGACAGCCGTGGTGATTGGCCAGTTTTGAAAACAGTGGCTTTACCAATGTGCCCGGCCAACGCTACTCCAGAAACCAAGGAGTTAGTCAAAAAACGGAGTGGCTATGTGTCACTGTTCCCAACAACTTTGGGAACGATTGATTGTATCGCTTATTTATCTCGGAACAGATTCGTTAGAACCTGCGCTGATCGCGTTATCTGCGAGTGGAAGTTTCGGCACCCGATTGAATTGACCGCTAATCTTGTAAATTAACAGGAAAGAGGACAGGTAGTCAGACGAGAGGCTTCGATTTTAATCGCGGAGCCTCTTTTGCTTTTCTTATTGATATTTAAAAAAATTCTGATAAACTCAATTATATGAGCTTTTCTGTTGGTATCGTAGGACTACCTAATGCCGGTAAATCCACCTTATTTAAGGCTTTGACCAAAAAACCGGTTGATATCGGTCCTTATCCCTTCACCACTATTCATCCAAATTTCGGAATAGTCCAAGTTCCTGACGAAAGACTGGAAAAAATCGCCGAAACAATAAAACCAGAGAAAGCCACCCCCACCATTATCGAGTTTATTGATATTGCCGGCTTGGTCAAGGGCTCTCATAAAGGTGAAGGTTTGGGAAATCAGTTTTTGGCCCAAATTAGAAATTGTGATGCTATTTTGGAAGTGGTCAGGGCTTTTGAAGACCCGAGGGTAGAAAATACCACCGGCAAGATTGATCCGGCCAGCGACATTGAAACAATAAAAATTGAGCTGGAACTGAAAGACGTGGAGATTGAGGAAAGAGCTAAAGCTCGGGAAGGCAAAGAGGTCGCTGAGACTTCGTCTCATCTCCCGTCTCGCCTCGCTCCGCGAGGCTCGACAAAAGAAAATCTTTTGAGTAAAAAACCGGTTATTTATCTTTTGAATATCAATGGCAAAACTTCCTATCAGGCGCCGAAAGCTGAACACTTAGCCGTAAATCTCAAGGACGAAGTAGAAATGTTTGAATTATCAGAAGCAGAAAAGAAAGAATTAGGCCTGAAGTCTCAGCTTGACCAATTAATTCTCGGTTGCTACAATATCCTTGATTTAATTACTTTTTACACGATAACCGGCGGCAAGGAAACGCGCGCTTGGACGCTGAAAAACGGTCTTACCGCCCCTGATGCCGGCGGAGTGGTCCATACAGATTTTAAAGAAGGATTTATCCGGGCCGAGGTAGCTAACTGGCAAGAATTGGTAACAGCTAACGGCTGGAAAGAAGCCAGAGAGCGGGGCTGGATTCAGACAGTCGGCCGAGATTATATAGTTAAAGACGGCGATGTAATAGAGTTTAAAATATAATCATGAGATATTATGAATTAACCATCAATACTAAAGAGGCAGATTCCCTTTTAGAAAGGGTGGTTTCTTACCTTCCGGGCCCGCCCGCCCAGCAGCAAAAACAAACCTCCTTTCTGACCTTGGAGTTTTATACGGAACCGGAAAAAATCCAAGAACTGGAAAAAAAGCTCAAAGAAGACTCCTTAAGGTATATAATTTTAGCCAAAGAGTCGGTAAAAAAAACCGCCGTTAAACCAATAAGAAAACTAGGAAAAACCATCAAGCCTAAAGCAGAATTGAAGGAAATAGAAAAAAAATTAGAAGAGATATTAGAAGAAACTTAAAGGTCGGAAAAAATAAAAAAGCTTCAAATGAATCTTAATAAAGTTATTTTAATCGGAAGATTAACTCGCGACCCGGAAATGCGCTCCTTACCTTCTGGTCAGCCAGTAGCTTCTTTCGGATTAGCCACTAACCGGGTTTTTGTTAGTAAGGACGGCCAGAAGCAAGAACAAGTTGAATTTCACAATATTGTTCTTTTCGGAAGACTGGCGGAAATTGCCGGCCAGTATTTAAAAAAAGGAGCCCTAACGATGATCGAAGGAAGAATCAGGACCAGGAATTGGCAGGACAGCCAGGGAAACCAACGTTCGCGCACCGAGATCGTAACCGAACGAATGCAATTGGGTCCCCGGGCAGCAGGCAGAGTTATACCGCCGACCGAACCAAAAAAGGAAATGCCGCCGGCAGAAGAAATCCCAATTATTGAAGAAGGAGGAGGAGGAGAAGAAATTAACGTAAAAGATATCCCTTTTTAGTTATGTCCTGTTTTTTTTGTCAAAGAAACATCAAAGAAATTGACTTCAAAGATACCGAGCTTTTAAAAAAGTTTCTTTCCGGTTCGGCTAAAATTAGGGCAAAAAAAAGAACTGGAGTTTGCTCCAGCCATCAGAGGAAATTAGCCCGGGCAATAAAACGAGCCCGAAATCTAGGACTACTGTCTCATACCCGGAAGTAGAAATTCGACTAAACTTCGTTCATTTTTGATTCGCCGAAGGCGAATCAGTCGAATTTTCACTTCCGGGCATACTGCTAAATAGAGTCTTCTTTATTTTTTTTGCAATTTCCGGATTTTCTTTTAAGAAGGTTTTGCTTGCCTCCATTCCTTGTCCCAGTTTAGTATTTTCAAACTGAAGCCAGCTGCCGGCTTTTTTTATTATCTCCAATTTCAGACCGGTATTGATAAGATCGGCCAGCTGGGAAATCCCCTCATTATAATAAATATCAAATTCGGTCGTCTTGAAAGGGGCGGCCACTTTATTTTTGACAATTTTAGCTCTTACCCTGTTGCCGACAATCTCCTCTCCTTTCTTTATCTGGGCAGCCCGCCTCAAGTCAATTCTTACCGAAGCGTAAAATTTCAGAGCTAATCCTCCCGATGTGGTTTCCGGATTACCGAACAAAATTCCGATTTTCATTCTTGTTTGATTAAGAAAGACGACTACGGTCTTTGTTTTAGAAATAACTCCGGAAAGCTTACGTAGCGCTTGTGACATTAAACGCGCCTGAAGACCGATTTGGAATTCGCCCATTTCACCGGCAATTTCCGCCTGAGGGACTAAAGCCGCTACCGAATCAATGACAATAACATCAACCTCGCCTGACTTGACCAGAGTTTCAACAATTTGCAAGGCCTGCTCGCCCGAATCGGGCTGAGAGATTAATAAATCATTAATATTAACTCCGATTTTTTTGGCGTAATCCGGGTCTAGAGCATGCTCGGCGTCAACAAAAGCAGCTACCCCAGATTTTTTCTGAGCTTCGGCGCAAATATGAAGGGCTAATGTGCTTTTACCGGAACTCTCCGGGCCGTAAATTTCAATTACTCGGCCTCGCGGCACGCCGCCTACTCCCAAAGCCATGTCAAGAGAAATGGAGCCTGTCGGGATAACATCAACGTCAACCGGCCTGACTTCTCTTAGTTTCATTATGGCTCCTTCGCCAAAACGCTGCTTGATTTCGTCTACCGCTTCTGCCAGATCAGTTTTTTCTCCGTTAGCGGGCGGATTTTTTTCTTTTTGTTTTGCCATAGCTTGATAATATCATTTTAATTTTCAATTCGCAATAAATTTTTAACTACACCTTCTCCCATTCTTTGTCCTCTTCGTCGGTTTTAATATATACTTCTCTCGGTTTGGCGCCCTCACCTGGTCCGACCACTCCCCTTTCTTCCAAAATATCAATCAATCTGGCTGCTCTGGCATAACCAATTCTTAGCCTTCTTTGTAAAAGAGAGGCTGAGGCCTTTTTGGCTTCACTAACCACCCTTTTCGCTTCTTCATACAAAAGATCTTCACCGGTTTCAAATTCAGCTCCTTCCTTTCCTTGGAAAAAAGATGAGGCGATTCCTTCTTCCAGGATTTCTTCGGTCAAAGACGGACAAGAAGAATCTAAAGAGGTGACAATTTTTGTTTCTAGCCAATTGACTACCTTTTTAACTTCTCTTTCTGAAACATAGGCTCCTTGAATTCTTTTTGGCTTGGCAATTTCAGCTGAAATGAAAAGAAGATCTCCTGCGCCTAAAAGTTTTTCAGCTCCAGCCATATCCAAAACCGTTCTTGAATCGATCTGGCTGGCAACCTGAAAGGTGATTCGGGAAGTAATATTCGCCTTAATTAAGCCGGTAATAACCTCTACGGACGGTCTTTGAGTGGCGACCACTAAATGGATGCCGACAGCCCTAGACATCTGGGCTAATCTAACAATTCCCGCCTCCACTTCTCTTCCGCGGGCGGCCATTAAATCAGCCAGCTCGTCAATAATTAAAACAATGAAAGGGACAGAAGGTTCGCCTTCTTTTGAAACTTTTTCGTTGTAACTAGTAATGTCTCGGGAGCCGTTGCCAGAGAGCACGTCAAACCTTCTTTCCATTTCAGATATCAGCCATTTCAAAGCATTAACTGTTTTTTGGGCGTCAAAAATAACCGGAGACAGAAGATGAGGTAATTCTTTATAGATTGAGAATTCCACTCTTTTAGGGTCAATTAAAATAAATCTCAGGGTTTCCGGAGAATTGCGATAAAGCAAAGAAAGAATCAGGCTATTTAAAAATATTGTCTTGCCCGTACCCGTGCTACCAGCTACTAGTAAATGAGGCATTCGGCCCAAGTCGGCATAAACCGGATTACCCGAAACATCCCTGCCCAACACCAAAGCCAAATCAGAAAGAGAGTTTTGAAATTGAGAAGCGGCAATCAGTTCTCTTAATCTGACCTGGGCCCGGACTCGGTTGGGAATTTCAATACCAACCAGAGGTTTACCAGGAATCGGCGCCTCTATCCGGATGGGATGGCTGGCTAAAGCCAGGGATAAATCGTTGGAAAGTGTGGTAATTTTTGACAATTTTATGCCGTCGGCCGGCTTGAGGGTATACTGGGTAACGGTTGGCCCGACATTGATTCCTGACATCTCTACCGGAATCTCAAAATTCTCCAAGGTTTTCTTAATGATAGCCGAGTTGACTCTGATGTCGCCGGCGGTTGGTTTCTCTTTTTCCGAATCTAACAATTCCAAAGGCGGGCGCTGATATTCTCCTCCAACGCCCTTGGTAAGCGAACTAATTAGCTGGGTTTTTAATTCCAGAGAAGGTTCCTTTACAGATTCCGTTTCTCTTCTGACTTCGAAAGTGGTAGGAGGTTCAACCTCTTTTATCTTGAAAGAGGGAGTAAAAAATCTTTTGATTAAACTCGGCTTGGCCGATGCTTCTGTTTTCGCTTTCTGGTCTTCGGCGGAAAAACTGGCCGGCCGCTTTAATAAGTGCCAGAAAATTAGACCGGAAATCAAAATTACTCCGGCAAAAACAATCAGGCTGACCCAAAAACCAAAAAATCGGAAAAGAAATTGGGCTGTCAAATAGCCCAGCCAGCCGCCGTCTTTAAACTCTAAGTTCAAAATGCCAAAAATGCCGCTGGTTCCCAAAATAAAAAGCAAAACGGCTAAAATTAAGGCAAAAAGAAATTTTTTATACCTCGCTAAAAAGAAAGTCAAACCAGCCAGCACTAAAACTAAAGGTAAAAGAAAAACCGCCCTGCCCACTAAAAAATTAAGACCAGCAAAAATTTTGCCGCCTACCCATCCGGCTTGTTCAATAAAACTCAAGGTAACAATTATAGCCAGTAAAAAAGTTACCACTCCGCCAATTTTCTTTTTAATTTCTTCGGGCAAAGCGAAACGGCCGAACTTTTTCGATTTTTCAATAATTTTCTTTTTATTCTTTCTCCCCATTTCTCTTTTATTCTAACACAAAACGAACTCAAGGCATAAAACTCAAAGCTTTACGATTTAAGTTATAGTTTTGAGCTTTACGATTTGTGCTTTACGTTTTTAAAAAACCTGTTCCTGCCGGAATTAGCTTTCCAATAATCACGTTTTCTTTCAATCCTCTCAATTTATCTTCCTTGCCTTCAATGGCTGCCTTAATTAAAACTCGCGAGGTTTCCTGAAAAGAAGCGGCTGATAAAAAGGAGTCGGTAGTCAAAGCCACTCGGGAAATCCCAAGTAAAACCGGGACTCCTTTGACAGGCTTTTTCTTTTCTTTTTTTAACCTGGCGTTTTCTTCTAAAAATTTTGCCCTCTCAATAATCTCGCTGGACGTGAATAAAGAGTCACCGGGCTCTTTAACCCTGATTCGGGAAAACATCTGGCGGATTATCACTTCTAAGTGTTTATCGTTGATTTGAGCTCCTTGAGAAGCGTAAATATTCTGGATTTCTTTGATCATATATCGCCAGCTTTCTTCCATGCCTGCTAACTTAAAAAGTTCTTTTAAATCTATGCTCCCTTCGCAAAGTGGTTGGCCCGCTTTTACTTTTTGACCTTCTTTAACCCAGATGGCACAGGGAGCGGGAATTTGATATTCAAGAATTTCGGTTTTGCGCTTTTTTGACGTCTTTACCGATGAGTCGGATTTCTTGGGCCTTATTTTCACTATCTTTTGAGGAGTAATTTCAACTATCGTTCCTTCAGCTCCGGCTATCTCCGCCTTACCTGAGGGCGTCCTGGTTTCAAAAATTTCCTGAACCCTGGGCAAGCCGAAAGTAATATCACCTCCGCCAGCCACTCCGCCGGTGTGAAAAGTTCTCATAGTCAACTGAGTTCCCGGTTCGCCGATTGCCTGAGCGGCGACAATTCCGACTGCCTCACCGATCTCAGCTAATTTATTATATCCTAAGTCCCAGCCGTAACATTTCTGACAAACTCCCCTTAAAGATTGGCAATTTAAAACCGAGCGAACCTTTATTTTTTCCAACCCTTTTTTAATTATTTTTTCTCCCTTTTCCCGGTCAATAATTTCTCCCTTTTTTAAAATACCTCGAATATCTTCCAAAGAAACTCGGCCAATTATTTTTGATAAAAAGTTCTGGCCGATTTCGTCTATGTCCTGTCTAAAAATCTCAATTCCGTTTTCTGTCTTACAGTCTTCTTCTGAAATAACTATCTCGTGAGCAACGTCAACTAATCTTCTGGTTAAGTAACCAGCCGTGGAAGTTCGCAGGGCAGTGTCGGCCGTTCCTTTTCTGGCGCCGTGGGTTGAGATAAAGTATTCCAAAACACCAAATCCTTCTTTATAGGAACTCTTGACCGGCAACTCAATAATTTGACCTAAAGGATTAATTACCAATCCTTTCATTCCGGTCATCTGAACCGGTTGGCCCCAGCTACCTCGTGCTCCGGCGTCAACAATTTGGAAAACCGGACCATCCTTAGGTAGGGTTTCAGGAACCTGGATCTCAATCTCACCCTTGGCTTTTGTCCAAACGCTGATAACTTTAGCTTGTTTTTCTTCTCTGGACAGCAGTCCTTTCTTGAAATGCTCTTCAATTTTTTCGACTTCTTTTTCTGCTTCTTTTATGATTCCTTCTTTTCCAGCCGGGATCATCAGGTCGTCTATCCCCCAAGATATACCGGAAATCGTCGCATACTCAAACCCCAGGTCTTTAATCTTATCTAAGGTTTCTTCTACGAACCGGGGATCGTATTTTTCAATAATCTCAGCTATAATTTTTTCTATGTCCCGAACCCGAATTTGTTTATTCTGAAAAGGGAAATCGCTTGGCAGGGCCTGATTAAATAAGATTCTTCCTACATTTGTTTCGTATAAAGAGTTGCCTATAGACTTGATTTTTGCACATTTTATTTTAGCTCGTAAGTCAATATCGCCGAATTCATAAGCCAAAATTGCTTCTCCCGGGTTGGCAAAAGCTTTTCCTTCGCCTTTAACTCCCGTTTTACCTTCAATAGCCCGAGCATCGGTAAGGGCGGGAGAAGAGGGTTTATCCTCTCCGAGCATTTTGGTCATCCAATAGCAACCAAGGACAATATCTTGATAAAGAGTAACTACTGGCATACCGGTAGCCGGCTTCAATAAGTTTAAACTGGCTAACATTCTCTCTTTGGCTTCTTTTTGAGCCATTCCGGATAATGGCAAATGTACGGCCATTTGATCACCGTCAAAATCAGCATTAAAAGCCCTGCAGACCATGGGATGAACTCGAATTGACTCGCCTTCAATCAATATCGGATAAAATGACTGAATACCTAATCGATGCAGAGTCGGCGCTCGATTAAGCAAAACCAGCTTTTCTTTAACTACCTCTTCTAAGCTTGCCCAAACCTCGTCTGTTTCTTCATCAATCAGCCGAGAAGCGGCCCGAACATTGAAAGCCAGCTCTTTTTCTAAAATCTTTTTGATAACAAAAGGCTTAAAAAGCTCCAACGCCATTCTCTTGGGAATTCCTACCTGGTTGATCTTCAATTCCGGGCCAACCACAATCACTGACCGACCGGAATAATCAACTCTTTTACCCAAAAGATTTTGGCGAAATCTTCCCTGCTTGCCTTTGAGCATATCGGACAAGGATTTAAGCAGTCTCCTCCCGCCGGTGGTGGCCTGAGTCAAGGTTCCTTTTCTCATACTATTGTCAATCAAAGCGTCCACCGCTTCCTGCAACATCCTTTTTTCATTTCTGACAATCACTTCAGGAGCATTAATTTCCAATAAATATTTCAGTCGATTATTTCTGTTAATTACCCGGCGATACAAATCATTTAAATCCGAAGAGGCGTACCTACCGCCGTCCAACTGAACCATTGGCCTTAAATCCGGCGGTAATATCGGCAAAAAAGTTAAAAACATCCATTCCGGCCGAACTCCCGAACATAGCATTCCCTGAAATAATTTCAACCTTCTTAAGGTCTTCCTTTTCGCTTCAGGAGTCAATGTTTCCATTTCTTTATTGAGGCTTACGGTTTGCTTTTTCAAATCAATTTTCTCAAAAATTTTTCTCAAAGTTTCAGCTCCAGTTCCCGCCTCAAAAACTTCGCCATATTTTAAAGCCAATCCATGATATTCTATCTCGGATAAAACTTTTAAAGGTTTAATTGTTGAAACTTCCTCTATCGCCATGGCTCTAGCTGCAGCGAGAGAAGAACGACGCTCTTTCAACGTCTCATCTCTGGCCGCCTTCAGTCCAGACAACTTAGTTTTTTCTCCTTTCTTCATTTTCTGCTCTTTATTTCTTGTTTTCTGTTTTTGTTTGTATTCTTTTTCTATCTCTTCTAAGGCTTTTTTCTTTGCTTCTTCATTCACGCTGGTAATGACATAAGAAGCAAAATAAATCACTTTTTCCAGTTGCTGCATGGGCAAATCCAAAACCATTCCCATTCTTGAAGGAACCCCCCTTAAAAACCAAATATGGCTTACCGAAGTGGCTAATTTAATATGGCCCATTCTTTCTCTCCGAACTTGAGCTTTGGTTACTTCTACCCCACACCTGTCACAAACAATTCCTTTGTAGCGAATTCTTTTATATTTTCCGCAATAACATTCATAGTCTTTTTCCGGCCCAAAAATCTTTTCACAAAAAAGACCATCTTTTTCCGCGCGCTGAGTCCGGTAATTAATGGTTTCTGGTTTCGTCACTTCGCCTCTCGACCAATTCAAAATTTCCTCAGGTGAGGCAATTTTTATACGAATGGCATCTAAATCTTGTACACGCATAAAATTAATTTTTAATTTCTAATCTTTAATTTTTAAAAATTAGGTTATTAAAATTTATTTAAAAAATTTAATTTAAAAATTGGGGATTTACTTTGTTTCTTTTTCCTCTTTTGTCTTCTCTTTTACCTCTACTGACAACCCAAGGGATTTCAATTCTGCTACCAGCAAATTAAATGATGCCGGTACGTTGGGCGGCTTTATCTCTTCTCCTTTCAAGATTGCTTCGTAAGTGGCTGCCCTGCCCTGAACATCGTCGGATTTTATGGTCAACATCTCCTGTAAAATGTGAGCGGCGCCATATCCTTCCAGGGCCCAAACCTCCATTTCGCCGAACCGCTGACCGCCAAACTGGGCTTTACCCCCCAAAGGCTGCTGAGTAATCAAAGAGTAAGGGCCAATACTCCTCATATGAATTTTATCTTCCACCATATGAATTAATTTCATCATATAGATATTGCCCACGCTAATTTTTTCCTGAAAAGGCAAGCCCAATCTGCCGTCATACAAAACTACCTTGCCGTCTTGGGACAATCCGGCCCTTTTTAATTCTTCTTTAATATCCGCTTCGGTTGCCCCGGAAAAGGATGGCGAGATAGCGTGATATCCCAGTTTTTTAGCTGCCTGGCCCAAGTGAGTTTCTAAAATTTGGCCTAAATTCATCCTGGAAACAACGCCAATGGGATTTAAAATTATGTCCACGGGCGTACCGTCTTCCAAAAAGGGCATTTCTTCCTCTGGCAAAACCCGGGAAACCACGCCTTTGTTACCATGCCGGCCGGATAATTTGTCTCCGGACTGAATTTTCCTCAGCTCGGCTATCTCAACTTCAATTCTTTTAATTACCCCGGGTTCTAATTTATGACCAAGATCTCGGGAAAAAACCTTTACCTTAACCACTCTCCCTCTTTTTCCATGTTCCATCGAAAGAGAAGTATCTTTAACTTCCCTGGCTTTCTCGCCAAAAATCGCCCGCAATAATCTTTCTTCGGCAGTTAATTCCTGCTCCCCTTTGGGCGAGATTTTGCCGACTAAAATGTCATTGGGCCCCACTTCGGCTCCAATCCTGATAACCCCTTCTTCGTCAAGGTCTTTCAATTTTTCTTCTGAAACATTGGGTATGTCAGATGTAGTTGTTTCCGGCCCTAATTTTGTCTCCCGGACGTCGCAACTGAAGCTTTCGATATGAATTGAGGTATAGACGTCGTCTTTAACCAGTCTTTCGGAAATCAAAATAGCATCTTCGAAATTACCTCCCCGCCAAGGAAGGAAAGCCACTAAGACATTTCTGCCCAAAGACAAAAACCCCTGAGAAATTCCTCCTCCGTCAGCCAAAAGTTCGCCCTTTTTAATCCTTTGATCTTTTTTTACCTGCGGCTTTTGATGAAAGCAAGTGTATTGATTAGTCCTGATAAAGGTTCGTAAGTCGTAAGTTTTTAGTTTTTTGCTCTCAGTTTTCAGCTTTATCTGACTGGCGTCAACATCAGTGACAATCCCATCTTCTTCGGCAGTAATTGCCTGGCCCGAGTCCCGGGCTACCCTTCCTTCATTTCCGGTCATCACCAAGGGCGGTTCGGGATTAATCAAGGGAACGGCCTGACGCTGCATATTGGAACCCATCAGAGCCCGATTGGCATCGTCATTGGCTAGAAATGGTATCAAAGAAGTGGCCACCGACACAAATTGTTCCGGCGAAACGTCAATAAAATCAATTTTCCCCCTATCTGACAAACCCGGTTCTCCTTTGATTCTGGCTTCTACTTTTTGAGAAATAATTTTCCCTTTTTCATTAATCGGAACGCCGCCCGAAGCGATATTATATTTTTCTTCTTCATAGGCGTTAAGGTAAACAAGCTCGGATGTCACTTGGCCGTTTCTAACTCTGAAATATGGAGTTTCCAAAAAACCGTAGGGATTAATCCGGGCAAAACACGCCAAATGGCCAACCAACCCAATATTCGGACCTTCCGGCGTTTGGATAGGACAAATCCGGCCATAATGGGAGGGTTGGACATCTCTTACTTCAAACCCGGCTCTTTCCCTAGTTAGTCCGCCCGGCCCGGTGGACGACAATCTTCTTTTATGTTCCAGTTCGGCCAAGGGATTTTCATTATCCATAAATTGAGACATTTGAGAGGAGGTAAAAAATTCCTTGACTACGGCCATTACCGGCCGGGGGTTGATTGATTGAATCGGCGTCAGGGCAAAAGTGTCAAGAGTTGACATTCTGTCTTTAATAATTCTTTCCATTCTCACTAGGCCCACTCTTATTCTGTTAATCAACAATTCATTAAAAATCCTCACCCGGCGATTTCCCAAGTGATCAATTTGATCAGGCAGGGCTTCGGGCGTATTGTTCAGTCTTATTATTTCACGCAATACAGCGACTACATCTTCAGGCTTTAAAACCCTGTCCTGGGTCGTAATTTCTTCGCTCAGTTTTAGATTTTTCTTTTTTAATTCCGGTAAGCGTTGGCTCATCCTCCATCTGCCCACTTTGGAAATATCGTATCTTTCGAAATTGAAAAACATATTCCAAATCAGTTCCCGGGCAGTGTCTGAAGTGGCTAAATCCCCTGGCCTCAGTCTTTGATAAACTTCAACCACTGCTTCAGCTTGGTTCTTGGCTGAATCTTTCTTTAAAGTTTCCCCAATATAATTCACTTCTCCTCTATTAACGTCCTGAAATTTCTCTTTAATGCTTAAATCGTCAGCAATTCCAAAAGCCCGCAACAAAGTGGTGGCCGCCACCTTCCTCTTTCTGTCAATCTTCACTCCAATAAAGCCTGAACTTTCTGTTTCAAATTCCAGCCAGGCACCACGATTAGGAATGATTTTCGCCCCGAAATATTTTTTGTCTGAGACTTGCTGGCTGGTAAAGAAGGCGCCAGGCGAACGTATCAGCTGAGAGATGGCCACCCTTTCCACGCCGTTGACAATAAAAGTTCCCCTTTCTGTCATTAAGGGGAAGTCAGTTAGAAAAACTTCCTGTTCTTTGATTTCTTTGGTTTTAAGATTGACTAATTTTGTCCTGACTCGCAAAGGCGCTTCGAAAGAATCATTATTCTGCCTTGCTTCCAAATCATTTTTGTATTTGGACTCTCCCAGTTTAAAATCTGAAAACCAAAGTTCAAACTCTTTCTTGGTGTAATCCCGAATCGGAGAGATTTCCTGAAACAATTCTTTTAAGTCTCTCTGCCAAAAGAGATCCCAATTTTCCTGTTCCAGACCTAAAAGATAGGGCAGCTTAAGAAAAACCCTTGCTTTTCCAAAATTTTTTACACGAAGCTCCCTCATATTTTTTACAATAAGATAAAAATACCCTAAAAAATTTCTCTTGCCGAGCTTTCAAGGAAAGCGAGGCGCGAGATGAAGGCAAAGCCTTCAGCAAATTAGGGCAGGATTTTTTATTTAGTTTTCTAAATATAAATAGCCAAATCGAAAAAAAATATAATGTACAAAAAAAAGGATTTTTGAAACCATTCCTATTATATTCTCTCCATTAAAGCATGTCAAGACCGTCAGGGGCCGATAATCGCTGTTGGTTTTCCTTGCTTGATTTAGTCTTCTTCCTCTTGTTCTCCCGGCTGCCCTACTGGTTCTTCTGGCTTTTCTTCCTCTTTTGGTTTTTTCAATTCTTCCAACTTTTGAATTACGTCTTGATTGCCAGGATTCAACCCTAAAACTCGCTCAAAAACCAAAATTGCCTCCTGGATTCGGGCTTTAGCAGCGTAGGCCAGCCCTAAGGAATAGAGAGCATTGGAGTGCTCGGGCACCCAATATACCACTGCTTCGAAGAGTCCAGTGGCTTCGTCAATTCTGCCAGCGTTATAATAAAGTCGGCCTAACTGAAAGTGAGCTTCAACGTTCCAGGGGTCTTTTGAAATTAAATCCTCCAGTTTTGCTATGGCCTCTTCCAAAATAGCTTCCTCTTCCAGAAGCAAAGCTTCCTGGATTATAGCATCGGCGTAATCCGGTTTTTTCTCCTGGGCTTTCTGGAAATATTCTCTGGCTTTTTGCTCGTCTCCCAAGGTGAGATAAAGCCTACCTAATTCGGTGTAAGTAACCGGGTTAGTAGGTTCTAATACAAGGGCTCTTTCGAATGATTCTATGCTCCGTTCTGCTATGTTCCCTTCGGCTAAGCCGACAATTCCTCTGTAAATAACCCCTAAGTTAGTCCAATTGTCTACAAAATTGGGCTGCAAATTAGTCGCTGTCCTTGCTTCGTTGATAGATCTCACTAGTATGGTTTGCATTTTAACTGCATCCTGTTCTGCTAAAGGCTTTCGCAATTCTTGAAAAAATTCAAAAAGTAAACCCTGAGAAAAGACCAATCTGTATCGCGCAAAACGAGGGTTTAGCTCAACCGCTCTTTCTAATTTTTCTAATCGCTCTTGACCAAGGAAAGTCAAACCCTTATAAAAATTAACATCTGCCAAATAGTAGCTCACCCCGAAGTAATAAAGCCCTAAAAGAGTCGCGACAAAAATAATCAAAAGACTGGAAAATACTAAAGACAACTCAGGCATTTCCTTGAAAGAAACAATTTTCTCCTTGACCGGCCCGCCAGCTGACCTCTGCCAAGAAATTGCCCCAACTCCTAAGACAAGCCAAAAAGCGAGAGCCAGAGAACTATTCTGGTGATAAATAAGTTGGCCCACCACCAAAGCCAAGAAAGTTGTTAATAACGCCAGCTGGAAACTCGAAGCTTTGGTTTTAAGCAAAAACCAGGAGATAAGCAAAAATACCCCAATCAAAGCCAGATATAAAATTAACCCAAGAAAACCCATCGTTCCCAAAATTTCGGCAAAGTGAGAGCCGGGCCGGTTAAATCCTCTCTGCCAGAAAGAGCTTTGATTGAATTCGACCGGCTTGAATTTGGCAAAATCATAAAAATAAGTTCCGATACCCGACCCTAAAAATCCTGATTTTATCTTTTCGGTTACCGAAACTTGCGAAGCAAGGTAAGGTGGGAGATGAGACGGAGTCTTAGCGATCGCTGCGCCGAAAGCCGTCTGCCAGGAAATTTCCTGGCCCAAGACCGGCTCTTGCGGAATTACAACTGTAGTTACGTCAAAGAAAAGAAAAACCACAGCAATTAATATCAAGAAAATCGGCAACAAAAGCCTGTTGATATTATCCTTGAATATCCTCGTTATCAGGGCAAAAACCAAAAATACTGAAAGGCTAATCAATAAAACAACCCATGCTAAACTGTAATCAATGATGATTAAAATGGCCAACGAAGCCAGAATTAATAACCAGTGAAAAACATTTTGAAATCTGGGGTTCGGAACCTGAGACTTAAGATTTAAAAGCAAACCCACAAACAAAACCGTTGTGACTGCCAGAAAAATCGTCAAGCCTTCCATTGAGCCGGAGACTGGATTAAACGCCTTCTGCAGCATTACCGGAGGAATCATTCCGGAAACTGCCGTATTCAACCTTGCCCATACTCCAAAAATGGAAAAATAACTCAACAAAACAACAAAAAACACTGACCACGTGAACGCTTTGAGTATTCCGCTGACGCTTAATCTGCCTTTCTCGGCGTTATCTGCCGTATCCATATGCGTATTATTGGCAAGCAGAAAATAGAATACTCCCAAGCTTAACAATCCAATCAGCCCGTCGGAAAACCTTCCGTAAAATCCAAATAAGCTTGAGGTTCTATCAACTGAAAATATAGCGGATAACACGGCCACCAAGAAAAATCCTAGAACAAAAATGTCCAAGGGTGTTCTTTTCAATCTGATTTCTTTATCAACAAGAACAATTTTGGCCAGCCAGAAAAACAGGGCAAGGGATACTAAAAAGAAAAGCAGGTACTGCTTGTTAAACTCAAAGGCTTCAAAACTGAAAGGCAGCCAAAAAAGTGGCAGTAAAAAAACCAGTAGATAAATAGCTGTTTTAATAATCCTGTTGAATAAAGTAGCGATAAGCTTAAAGAATTAATTAACGATAATTATTATATGATTTTTAAACAAAACTATCAAGTAAGGAAAAGTATACTCCTTTCTATTCTGCGGGCTCAGGTTCCGGTTCAGGTTCTGGTTCTGGCTCTGGTTCTGGTTCAGGTTCTGGTTCAGGCTCGGGTTCCGGCTCGGGTTCGGGCTCGACAACAGGATTCTCCTCAACTGTTGGCTCTTCCTCGATGACTGGCTCTTCGTCTGCCGGTTCTTCAGCTGGTGGCTCTTCAAGTGGTGGTTCCTCAACTGGGGGTTCTTCGACAGGAGGAGGTTCCTCAGCGGGCGGTTCTTCAGTAGGAGCGGGTTGCTCCTGGTTCCTCTCCAACAATGTTTTTAACTGATTTTTATTAACACATATTTCCTCGCCATCCTCTTCTAGGCATAATTTTTTAGCAGTCAGTTTTTCCGCCACTAATTCTTTTACTTTGGCAATGCCGTTTTCAATAAAAAACCCGAGCGAAGCGAGGGCTTGCTTAACTTTTTGGATAAAATCAGCAAAGATGTAATTCTCGGGCATCACCACTCCATCGGTCGAAAGGTTAGTTGAGGAAGTTGCGGCAAGCGAGCCGTCGCCAGCGAGCTGACCACCATACCAGTGAGGATTAACAAAGATCATAATTTTGTCAATCTCGCTTTGATAAGTAGTGCAGTTTTTAATTTCTCTGCAGGAATCGGGAGAAGGGGGAAACTCATCAGCGGAGATTTCATCGGTGGAAGTGGCATCAGCTGAGATATTTTCTGGATCCTCACATATAGTTTCAACAATTTCACACTCAGTAACAAAGCCATCAAAAGGTTCCAGAGCTATTCCTATTACTTTGCCTGGATCAGTAGCTTTCATGGCCACTCCTGGCACATTTGAAGAAGTCAAAGGATCGCCAACGGCAATAGGTCCATTCTCTTCTGAAGCTTTAAGTGGCACTCGGCCTGAAAGCGCTATTCTTACTGCATCTTCTCCCCGGTATTCCATTCCCATAATCAGATGGGGCTCGGTGGAAACCGCTCCAATCATATTTTCATCATAAGGGGAAGTGCAGGCAATAACTTTATTCGAAGATTGAAGGTCAATACATAAAACATCTCCTGGTTCTAAGATTGACTTTCCATCTTTATTTAAGTCTCTTTCTCCTACTTTTATCCATTCGGCAATGTCTATCGCATCCCCTGATCTCAAATCAGCATAGAGACCGTTATAAGTGCCTCCGGTATATATGTCAGAAAAATAACCAGAATAATAAGTCCCAGTTCCGCCTCGACTCACATATCCCTTTACTCCAATTGCAGTACCACCGCTGGTAGTTCCCGCATAACCACTCACTCCTACTCTGTCAATAGTGTCGCCGGCACCATAACAGTTACCGTAAACTCCATTAAAATAATCACCCACCTCTGCATAAGCTCCGCTGTCCAAACTGTCGAAACGACCACCCGTGGTGTTGCCTATTGCCTTAATCCCATAAGTGTCACCGTCGGAGGCATATATAGTATATGAAGTACTACCACCTGTGCCAACACTTAATCTTGAATTTGGACCAGAGGTGCCGATGCCGACGTTGCCGGAAGTGTTGGCAAAGAGCACGTTTGTCCGATAAGCTAAATCACCTCCGCTGACTACATTCAAAGTGGCGCCGGAAGATCCGACCTGAAAAGTTCCGTCTGTGCGCATTATTCCGGAATTATGATAAATGTTCTTGGATCCGTATGATCTGATCCAAGTGGTGTCGCTCATATACCAGCCTCCGCCATAGTCGGCAAACTGAAGAGGATTCGAGCCGGTGATACCGACCGCACCCGCAACTGTAAGTTTTTGCCCCAGCGTCGTCGTCCCGATTCCGACACTGCCGTTCTCATCAATATATAAATAAGGTGTGGCACTTGCGTCATTCGTCCTGAACGCCCATCGGCCCGCGGAGAAACTCAAGTGGCCGAATGTGCCGTCATCAGTATCAGAAAGCATCAATTGACTATGCGGCCCGGTGATTCTGACAATTGCGTCATCGCCGGTTGCAGAACCGTCCACATGTAGTTTTGAAGCCGGCGTCGTTGTTCCGATACCGACGTTGCCAGAAGATGCAACTGTTAGACTACTGGTGGCATCCCAGCTACCGGCTCCATCGGAATTCCATCTTAAAGTTTGCCCCTCCACAGTTCCTGATAAGATAGCATCATATTCCCAAGGAGTATTCCAAGCCATACCGTCTCCTGTTCTGGCTAAAATTTGGCCACTTGAACCTCCAGCACCGGCCACTCTTAAAATTCCAGTGCTTGGAACATTGATATCTCCATTTATATTCAATTTGTAAATTAGCGTGCTCGTGCCGATGCCGACGTTGCCATCTGCTCCCAAAACCAGCTGGTTAGCGTTGCCAGTAGTGAATAAGGTGGTGGTGCCAGAACCTTCTATGGTGTCAGCGCCGATAGTAATTGTTCCTCCGAAAGTACCTGTGGCAGCGTAGATATTGGCCCAGCGAAGAGTTGAAGTACCCAAGCTATAAGTAGCGTCTGCATAAGGAATGATGTCTGACTGGATGTAGCCGGTGAGAATAGTTGGCGTGGAGGTGGCGCTGCCCAAGGTAGTGGTGGCAGTGGCTCTGAGGGAACCATAAACGTCTAATGTGTAAGCTGGCGAGCTGGTGCCAATGCCGACGAACGTTCCGTCATCATATATAGTAGAGGTGCTTAAGGTAGAAGCGCCAGTCCATTTGGTAAGATAGTTGGCTTGACCGGTACCGGTCGCTACGCTGAAATCTGTCAAGGAACTCCAGGTACCGACACCCGAAGCATCAGAGGTCAAGATATAGTTACTGGAGGCTCCAGTGGGCATCTTGAAAAAATCCATAGTAGAGGTGGCAGAATATATGTATCGCCATTTATAGGTATCAGAGCCTAAGTCATAGGCAGTAGTCGTAGAAGGTAGAATATCCCCTACTACAGTGACTGTTCCGTCATTGGCGATGGTAAAGACAGGGCCAGTGGCGTTACTGGCATTTACTATATTACCTGAGCCTGTCTGGGTGATAGTTAAGGCGATATCGGTTGAGCTGGCGCTGGCTACCACCAGAAAATCATCAGTGGTTCGGTTATTTGATTTAATGTTCCCGGTACCATCATCATTTAAGTCACCGGTAGCACCGCTACTGTAAAGGTCATTGCCTTCTATCATGTTGTAGTCACAACCTGAAGCAATATTTATCCCGTATTTTGGCTTGTTGGCCAAAGAACCTTGTCGGCAGACATTACCTGTGATGAGGTTATAGGTACTAGCGGAAGTGAGAGAAATATTATCATAGCCATTATCGGTTTGTTGTGAGTTCTCCAAAAGAGTGTTGCCAGAAACAGTATTATTGGAGGAACTTTGTAAAAGAATGCCGTGCTTATCGCTCTTCTGATAGGTGTTGCCGGTGATAGTGTTGTTGGATGAGATATAGAAGTAAATGCCGTAGCCGTTCCCCTGGAAGGTGTTACCAGAAATAGTGTTGTTATTGGAGCCCCTAAAAAAAATACCATCGCCGTTCCCCTGGAAGGTGTTACCAGAAATATTGTTGTTGTTGGATGAGCTCGCAAAAAAACCGCTGCTGTTCCACTGAACGGTGTTGCCGGTGATAGTGTTGTTGGAGGAGTTGTATAGGTAAATGCCGCCTTCGCTACTTCCTTGGATGGTATTGTCGGAAATAGTGTTGTTAGATGAGGTAGCCAGGTAAATGTCTTCTCCGTAGAAACTCTCAATAAAAAGTTTGTTAATCTTGGCTCCGGGGATGGCATTGGTGCCGGTGCCAGAACCTACTTTCTCAAAGTAAATACCACGTAGGAATTCAGAAATTTGATTGTTACCGTCTAGCTTGAAGTTAGAAAGCAAAATACGGTAGTTTCCATTTGTTGTGTCTGAATTACAGATGATGTTTATAGTACCCTCATCAACATCTCGTAGTTTAATAACCGTACCAGCTCCCATGCCTACCAAGGCAGTAGAACTGGCCATTTTAATGGAACAGTCAGAGTAAGTGGATGTGCCAACGGTATAGGTGCCTTCCATTAGCTGGATTAGACCGCCTCCTGAAGGAAGAGCCGATAAAGCTTGGTTAATTTGTTCCTCGTCGTTAGTCCCGTCACAGAGGTAGTCACAGTTGGTAGTATCTAAGGTATCTGTAGCGCAGACTACCTTAGTAGCAGATCTGGCGTATTCCTCTATACCGGGTGGCTCTGCCCAAATACCAACACCCTCTGAGTCAGAAGTCAGAACATAAGTACTGGAAGCTCCGGTGGGCATTCGGAAACCAAGTACGCTGGATGTGCCGTAAACGTCCAAGCTGTAAGCCGGCGTACTCGTGCCAATTCCAACGTAGCCGGATAAAGTGGCTAAGGTAGTGGTGGCCGTGCTTTCTAATTGGCCAATAATTTTTGTTATTTCTTCAATAACTACTGTTTGAAGGTCTAAGTCGTAATAAGTGTTGGCGGCAAAAACCAAACCAAAAACAATTAGTCCGGGAATTACTGCCAGTAAAATATTTCTTAATTTATTTGGTTTTGTTTTGGCTTTTGCCATAGCTCAAAGCCAGATTTAGAACTTAAGCAATAATAGCGAGAATGTTTTTTATTTTGTTGCGGTTCTTTGAGAACATAAAGTTTATAATTGCGCGAACCGCCAGATACGCGAACTGTCACGAACCGATAACAAAGAATTCACGAACAGAAATTAGTATTTTCTAATTCTAACCTGTTCGCTTTCTCTTGTGACAGTTCGCGTTTAGTCGATTTGATCGTAGGCAGCCAGGAAAATCTGGAAAACCCTAACAACATCAGAGACAACAGGAGTTTTAATATCTATCCACCAATCAGTGCCATCGGCCGGAATAGTGGTAGTGGCGACGTAAGCGTTGCCCTGTTCCAAATCATTAGATGTAGGGGTCGTCAGTGTAGAGCTGGAGTAAGTCTCACCAGTAGAAGTAGAGATTCGCCAGATAATTTCGTCGGTAGTAGAAGCGGCATAGCGGAAAACCAATTTATGAACTCGGGTTGCTCCGGTGGCAGCGCTCTGAAAGGGATAATTTTCCAAAGTTTTAGAAATCTTGACATAGCTGGTAGTAGCTGTCTGAACCGGCAAGTCAAAGCCTAAGATCGGAATCATCTCTCTGAGAACTTGCGTACCAGTCGCGCCGATTTCATAGCCTCCCTGAGTTCTGATGTAAGTGCTGGTGGCCAGCTGAACGATGCCGCTTGAGGGATACAAAGTAATATCTCCAGCTGATGACTCAATCAATGAAGCGATTAGTCCGCCTCCGAGAGTAAGCTTATCGGTGCTGCTGCTAAACGTGAAACCCGTATCACCGGCAATTGTATCTTCGTCGATGAAGTAAGCTACTTGATCAGCTGAAGGCGTACCACTTTTTTGAACTGCACCCGCCCCAACGACTGAAGTCCAAGCTAACTGACCCGCCCCGTCAGTAATCAAAACATAATTATTGGTCCCATAATCAGCTGGCCAGTAATAATTGGTGGTCGCAGTCATAGTAGAAGTAGCGGCAAAGCCTAAATAATAAGGGGAGGCGGCTGAGTAAATCCAGAGTTGCCCATCGTTTCCAGTGCTCCCGATCTTAAAGTATCTATTAGTATTGTCCCAAGTAAAATTAGAGCTGGTGGCAATCAAACCGCTATTGGCAAAAAGCACTCCCCCAGTTCCTAAATCTCCCGAAGCCAAAGTAATGGTGCCAGTTAAATCAGGAAGAGTATAGGTTCTGTCTGTTGTCAATGTACCTATGGTTAATTGGCCCGTATTGCCGCTGTCGTGAAACCATAATGAGGTGCCGGCTACAGTACTTGTAGTAAAAGCAGCTCCGGAAGTAACATCACCGACAGCAGTAATATTGCCCGGGCCCGCAACAGCCCAGCTTAAATTTCCACCTCCATCGGTAACCAAGGCATAACCTGATGTACCATCAGCTGCTGGCAAAGTCCAAACAGTAGTGGTAGTCAATGTGGTAGTGGCTTTAAGTCCAACGTAATCGCTTGTTCCGCCAGTAAACCTTAGCTCCTGGTCAGCGAGAGGTAATTCAACAACTGTGCCTGTAGCAAAAGTAGTAGTGCCTAATCTTGATGAGCCAATTACTTCAAAGGCGTAACCAGCAGTAGGGTCCTGAGTGGCGGTACCGCCAACAATAATGCCGGTAGTTGCCCTAATAACGCCAGTCACTCTTTCGATTTCTTCCACCACTACTTCACCGGTGTCGATGTTGTAGTACATATTGGCAGCCCAGAGAATTCCGGCAGCAACCAGTATTGAGCAGGCAATAAAAAGGAAAGAAACGAATCTCGTGCCTTTGACTAATTTCAGTTTTGGTTTCAATATATTTATATTTTTAAGCTAATGATTAATTTATTCTAATGAGTTCGACCTTTAAATTATTACCCATTGAAATTTTTTTATTTTTTCGACCTTTGCTAATTTATTTGGTCAAATACTAAAAGAAAAATATTAAAAATTCTAATGCTTTTGTCCGAAGAAGGACTAACTACATCTAAGCGCCAATCATTATCGGGCAAAGTTGTCGTGGCTGTTAAGTGGGGATTGCCCGTTTCCAGAGAAGCGAGGTTTTGGCCGGTAAATTCAAAAGTAAAAGTCGTGACTGCGGCATTTGGCCGATAAACCCTCCAGGTAGAACTTGAAGTTGTGGCAATATCGTCAGAAAAGTTTATTAAAAAAGCATAAACCCTGCTTGTTCCGGGAAGTTGAGTCGGCGTTGTCGAGGCCAAGGAATCTGTTAGAGAAAAAGTTTTTGAAACCGTAGTATAACTCGTTGAGGTTGTCTGGGCTGGAACTGAAAAACGAAAAATAGGCACGCTGGCCTGAAAAACCAACTCGCCCGACTTTCTGACCGTTGAATCCGTAGTGGTTGAAATAAAAGTAGCCGCCCAAACGTCTGACCCAAAAGCATTAAAGATAGTGGTATTTGCTCCTAATCTGATTTCGCCGGTTAAAGAATCCAAAACCAATGTCTTTGAAGCCTCAATTAGCGCCTGACTGCCGTCGACGTAAAAGGTTAAGTCATTACCGACACTATGCCTCAAAACTAATTGCGGAATAGTGGTAGTGGCAAAAACAGCATTACCCGACAGCGTCAGGGTCGCCAGAGTTGAAGTTGTCCCAATACCAATAGCCGAACCTGTATTGTAAAGAAAGGAATCAGCCAGCCAGCCCGCTCCGTTATGTCTCAACGTTTGGCCCGCTACTCCCGAGGGAAGAACACCAGGAGGAAGAGCTTCCCAGGTTCCTACTCCGTCAGCATCTGAAGTTAAAACATAGGTACTTGAAGCTCCAGTCGGAAGCTGGAAATTGAGCATTCTTACTGTTCCTGCCACATCAATTATTGAGCCAGTTTGATGAACTATGGAATTTCCCAGAGTAGTACCGGCAGCCCAGATCGGCAGATAGCCGGCCGTACCGGAACCAATAATGCCTCCTCCCCCGCCGCCGCCGCCGCCAATCGGCAAAGTACTCAAACATCTCCCGCCCTTCAAATTAGTGCAGATATCTCCAGTAGCCTGAATCCTGCCTGCCACATGCAAAGGATAAGAGGGCTCGCTTATCCCAACACCAATCTGACCGCCCGAATCAATAGTCAAGGCTATACCGGAGTAAAAATCTTCAATAGAAGAAATTCCGATTTCATTAGAGGAAAGAAATTTAGCCAACCGGTCTGGAGTGCCGCCGAGAGAAGAAATCTGACCCCCAGCGCCAATACAATTTCCTGTATCCAGACAAACAATGCCTGACAAGTCTGGGAAAGTATAAGCCCTGTCGATAGTCAGGTCGGCTGAGGTTAATGTTCCTTTGAAACCATTTTCAAACAAACTCAAAGCGGGGGCAGTTATTTGCTCTCTGACGTTCAACGGAGCATTGATGTCAGTTTCAGCATTAATAGTCAAATACGGCTCGGTGGTCATAGGTAAAAGAACCTCTTTTCCCGGCGTTATTTCTTCGGCGGGAGTCACAGGTGCTTGGGCAAATCTTTGAACCCAATCAAAGGAAGCGAAAAGATAAGAATAGAAATCTTGTTTCGCTGTTTGGCTAATCAGAAAGAGAACGACCCCTCCAAAAATTAAAACTAAGAAAACGATTTTAAAAACGCCAGTTATTTTTGAAATTGAATACCTAGGCTTAACTTCGGGTGTCTGAGCCTCGGTAAGGGAATCTTGGACGTCTTCCCTGGCCGAAGGATATATCAAATAAGGAACCTCGACTGAATCTTTTCTTTCTTTTTCTTTCTTTAGCTCTTGAATACTTTTGCCGGATTTCAATTTTCTGTCGATTTCTTCCAAAAGCTCTACCACGTATTCGGAATAAGCACCGCTAGGAGGCTGGTCATTAAAAGATTTCCTTTTGGCGTGAG